>Ga0065711_1000187_pt1 | contig 92419 bp, 59 predicted proteins | sample Hoacrofraction12_FD_59098 | JGI IMG/M metagenome (GOLD analysis project Ga0065711, IMG submission 59098) | Hoatzin crop microbial communities from Cojedes, Venezuela - Epithelial fraction 12 v2 (version 2) | ecosystem: Host-associated > Birds > Digestive system > Esophagus > Crop | place... | reverse complement strand
AAAAAAAAAAAAAAGAGATGTAATCAATAATGTGTGGCACCTGCTTCTAAAAAGCACAAACCTCACTGCATTTACAAAAAAAAAAAGGCACATAGTCAACAATATGTGGAACCTGCCTTAAAAAAAAAACAAAAACATCTCTGTGCTTTGTAAAAAAAAGGAAAAAAGAAGACAACTCCCTGCCTTTAAAAAAAAAAAAAGATATCTCTGTACCTTAAAAAAAAAAAAAGTCTAATCACTATATGGAACCTGCATTGAAAAAAGAGGGGAAAAAAAAAAAAAGACACCTACTGAACAGTATGTGGAACCTACCTTAAAAAAAAAAAAGGAACTATATGGAAGCTACCAAAAAAAAAAGCCACCTCTGTGCCTTAAAAAAGACACATCTCTATGTTTTTGTTTGTTGTTTTTTTTAAAAAGAGCCTAGTCACTCTATGGAACCTGTGTTGAAAAAAAAAATGGGGAGGGAAGGTGTCCCTGTCTTGGGGAAAAAAAAAAAGGCCTGTATTCAACACTATGTGGAACTGGTCTTAAAAAAAAATAGAAAGACAACTAATAAGCATGCGGAACCTGGCTTAAAAAAAAAAAAGAGAACTAATAACTACATGAAGCCTGCCAAAAAAAAAAAAGACATGTAATCAGCAATATGTGGGACCTGCCTTATTTAAAAAAAAAGACATCCAGTAAAGGTGTGGAACTTGCCTTTAAGAAAAACAAACAGCAAAGCTTTTGGGCTGCGGGGCGGCGGGTGCTGCCAGCGGTAACCCCGCGCCCCAGGGCTCGCTCTCAGCCTGCCCAGCGCAGTGTGGCCTCCCGGCGGGGCGTGAACCCACCCAGGCACGGCCGGTCCACGCTCCCTATGGCCGGGCAGCCTGCACCGATGAGCAGCGTCGTCCCACAAGAAGTGCCCGTGTGCATCAATACGTGCATACGCGATCTCATCACGATAACCAAGAGCCACCGGTCCAGCACCCCTTCCAAAGCGCTCATTGCACTTGTGAGGCTAGTGGATGGCTTTGGTACCTGTAGTACTAAATATGCTAGTGTTCCGGGGGCATCTTTGCTTTAAAAACTTCCTGTAGCCTTTTTTGGGGGGGACCTGGAGGTTACGTGCAGCAAATGTTCTCCTCATAGGTCATTAGCAACCAAGGAATTGATTCTTTTTGCTTGAGAAGAGGCAGTGTGCCAGATGGTGCTTCTGAGCGCGTGGTGAAAACCAGCTGCTTTCCTACTTATTTATTTCTTTGCTCGCACAGCTAACTGCTTTTGATTAAGGTAGAGGTATATAAAGAGATACGCTGTAACTATTATTTTAGTTTTAATTCTGTCGCAAGAGAAGCGCGTTAAGCAGTGTTAGCGAGAACATCGATACAGCCATCGACAAGGCGAAAGCGTGTTGCTCTCCCTGTTCGCCTTACGTAAGCTGGGGATGCGCCTGTGAGGATGAGAAACATTGAGGCAGAATGCTAAACTGCGGCTTCTGTAAAGGCAAGAGCTGAAGGAGAAAGACAGGAACGGGGAATTGCCTCCTTCCATTCGTTATGGAGTAGCTGGGAATAGGATGAATCTTCTCATCAGTGCCTAAAAGCAGTGCTTTTTTATTAGCAGCAGGGGGAGGGTAGCAGTTTGGAGCAGCGCAGCTACCTTCGGCAGGCTGGAGGAAGCCGACAGCAAGTTTCAGGAGTTGAGGCTGTCGGTTCATTAGCTTTCCTGGCAGCCCGGCTCACCTTCCCTGCTTCTCGAGGGCAGGCTGGGATGCTTTAATAGGCTGGGATGCTTCTAGCACAGCCTCTGCAGCCCACTCCTTGTCTTTGCCTGAAAGTCAGCTCCCTCTTTTTTCAGCTCCTGGAAGAATTTTTGTTATTGCTGGTTTCTTTAGCAGACCAAAGTTTAGCGTTCTGGGGTGCCTCTCATTAGTGCAAATGGGCTTAGGTCTGTTCCAAGACCTGTGTAGGGGCCAGGTAGATGGCACACAGCTACAGTCATCAAATTAAAGAGCATTCTACAGCCTCAGTTACTTTCCCTTGGACTGTACTTCCCTTTCTCTTCGCAGGCAGCCCCGTTGCAGCCAGAGCACGTGCTGTTGGCTTTTTCGCTTCTCCTGCCCTGCAGGGAGCCCTCCTGGTCCTCAGCAGCTTTCTCTGCATCTGTGGGTAGGTAGTGGCAGTCCGCTGCCCTTCACTCTCTTATCCCCCTTTCAGATGTAGTCAACACTTCATTCGAGGCAATGAAACAAGCTTTTATTGACTTACTTACAAATACAGAAATACACACAAAGTAATTGCTTCGAATAGCAAAACAAGAGCCCCTTGTTTACCAACCCTCCCACACAATATCCACTGTTACCATTATGCATTTATAAACATCTAGGGTTTTTATAATGTATTTATTTATTTTGATATTACTAACGCACTTATCTTGGTCCATCAGGCAGAACAAGTTATTAAGAGCAGAGGAAAGGAAGTGAAATAATGGTAGGAAGCACTAGGAAGATACAAATTTGTACATTGCACCTTTGCAGAGTTTCAGAAAGGAAGCCATTGCAGACAAACCCCAGGGAGTGGCAGAGAAAGACAAGCTGAACAGAAAATCCACAAGCCGCTTGCTGAAGGAACAGAGACATTAAATTTCCCCATTCTACCACTTCCAGAGGCAACGCCCTCTGTACTGCACCCAGGGCTGTAAGGCAGCCAGAGCTATACAGTAGACATACAGTTTCAAGATGACAAAAAACATTTTGCTATTATTACATACAAATCACACTTTCCTTTACAGTCTTTTTTTGAGGGTACCGTACTGGGCACTTGATAGTCCTTGTCCAGTCCACAGGAAGCCTCACTCTTGGCTAGTAATCGCGTCGGGCTTTTCTTTAACTTTTTCTGCCGGGGACCTGAGTTTCTTCAGCCACCTGCAGAGAGGGCTTGGCTTGCACAACTTGTCACTCGGTCTCTTGCGTATTGAGTTGCTTTCCACCGTTGCCTGGTCAGTCACCACATCTTCTGCATCTCTAGCTCCTGTCTCTGTGGCAGTCTGCAGAGGCAAGTCCGTTGTCAGCTCTGTGTCTCGTTCGGCTTGCTGAGCTGTTGCAGGTCTTTCCTGGGTTGGAGCACAAGTTTGTCTGTCTGGGCTGGTGGTTGTAGTGGGCTTGTTTTCATTCTCCTCAAACTGTTCTGCAGAGGGCCGGCCCTCACCAAGGTCTTGCAGTTCTGTGGTTCTCACCATTATCTGTGCCACAGGCAGTGAAGATGAGGCTATTTCACTTCTTCTTCCTCTATCTTTGTTCTTCATCCCTGTAGCAGTATCTTGTGATTCTTCTTTTGGAGGGTGATTCACACTGCTCCACAACACAGCCCCCAGGGCTGTCTCGGCAATAGGGAGATCAACCGCTCTATTTTCTTGAACAGTTGCCGGCCTTTCAAACTTCATGGACTTTCTGCAGCAAGACCTCTTGTGACTGACTTCATTCCCCATGGTCAGGAAGTACAGAAATAATCCTGCAAGCAGCCTTGTGCAGGAAACCTGGAGGCTTTGGGATACTGAATGACTGTGGCACAACCAGAGCCTTTACTAAAAAGCACAGAGCCAATTTTCATCCTACTGAGCTGATAGACCACTCCTGGGCCAATCATCACACCTGCAAGATAGTGAGAAACTCATTAGGACCCACACCCTAGCCCTGTGTAAGAGCACATTTGCTGCTCTGGCCCAGTTTTCTGAGGAGTATATAGACAAGAAAGAGTTTAATATTTGATGTGAAAATTTCTTTCAATTTCCCCAGACTGTCAAGAAGCTTCAAAATGTGGATTCATTGTTACCTACATCTGGAGCAAGAACAGGAATGAGACTTTGGGTCCTCCTGTGGCTAAGCACTGTTACCACCTCATTTTTATTTTGGCCAGGGAAGTGCCCCCCTCCCTCCCCCCTCCAAATGAAGACCAGATTCACATTTCATTTCAGAAGAAGTTGGACTAACTGGTTTTAAGTCAGTCTTAGTTGAAGGGACAGTCTTTTGATATCACTAAGAGCATTGAGGAAGGCAGTTACTCACCATGACTCTCAGCCAATACTGCACTTTACAGTTATTAGTTTATACTACCAAAGTAAATACTATTTAGGTCTCCTCTTATTTCCTAGACCATTTATTAATTGCAGAAAGAAGTTCACATTTAGCCACGGTAGACATTCATAGGTCCAGTACGATATGGGAGGGAGAGGAAAGGAAAGGCAAAATGTCTCCGTATTGAGAGATGGTAAACATGGATGTCAGGCCCTTAGGTCATTATTTTATCAGTCATTTACTCAGTTTTTAGAAACTACAGCCATGCGATCACTTCAAACTCAAATAATAATAATAAGGGACTGTATATTATGAATATACAGAAAAATTTGCCTGAAGTTATGTTTCTAGAGTGCCATTTTAAAACTACAGCATTGTCAGAAAACAGATTAGGTACTTTGCAGAGAAAGAGCAGAAGAAAGAGGGACCTGCGTACAGATCTGTCTATTAATTTCTTTTGAAATCTATGTCATGCAGATTAACCATCATTGCTAGAAAGAGGGAAACACAACTGAAACTCATAATATAATTAAATAGCAGTAGAAGTATGCTGTGCTGGCAGAGAAACCACACAGTAAACATTTCTAAAACCATTTCCAGCATGACAACTTCTCAACCTTTATTTCTTATTCAGAGTGATAAGGTATTGCTTTCAAGTAGGGTAGCTGGTGTCACCAAACCCTTTCCCCACAAGTCCCAGATCGTTAGTTCCCTTAAAGTGCTGTTCCACTACAAATCCTGTGCCACTTTTTATAGCTAAATATTTAAAGGAAAATAGAGCTGCCACACAACATGATATGAGTATGGATGGTTCTGCAGAAAGTTTAACCATCATAGCGCAGAATAAGAGAAACTGCAGAAAAACAGATCTATAATTTAGGGATTACAGTTTTTAAAGTGAAGCTAATGGATCCAGAGCAGTTTTGCTGCACTGTTTGAGCTGCTTTTATGGGTAGAATCTGTAAAAATGTGTGATTCCATGCCAGTTAGGCACTCACTTACAAGACTGCATGAACTTAATCACTTAAAACTACATAGCTGTAAGAATGAGAAAGTGAGAAAGACTAACCCAGCCACCTCTACTGTGGGAGAAGAATAAAAATATGAAAAGACAGAGAGATGCTCTTTGATACCGAAGCTAGAAAGAGGACAGCTTACAAATAAATCAATGTTTTGTCAGGTTGACTTCTCAGAGTAAGCAATTGCTGTATCAACAGCAATGATTTTGTGTAAATGAGTGTAGCAGGGAAATGTTTCATGTGATTTTGTTAGGGCAGTAGAATGCTAGGAGAGGAAAGGAAAATAATAGTTTGTTCTCTGGTATGTTTACATTTGTTAGATGCTGTCATCACCACAGAATTTGTTCAAAATATGACAATTGACTGATTCTCCTGCTGTTGTCTCAAGAGAGGTTTTATTTATAGAGATAGGCATAAAGATGTAGATAATCATTACCCTTACTAGAAATAACAGCCATTATTTTTTATATATAGTGAAATTGTTTCCCCTTCCTCATCCTCATTTGGCCATTTCATACTGTCAATGTTTCTTTGCTTTGCTGTTAGCCCCACACTCTTGCCACTAGCAGAATTTTGTTCAAAGCTATCTCAGATAGAAGAAAGCTGTCTGTGTGAGAATAAAGAAGAAAAGCAAACTACAGTTTTGCCAAAAACTAGAGATAGAGCTGTATCTCACTAGAGAAGTCAAACAAGACCCCCAAAAAACGGAGAGCAAATATCCCTCCTTTCCCAAAAGAAAAAACCCAAACACCTGAACTTGTGTCATGCAGTGCCCTCATGCCCTTTCAAAGGGAAAGGCCCCAAACAGCTCCCAGCACGCAGCTTGAGAGCAAGCAGATGGACCTTAAATAGGGCAGGACAGTAGCGCGGAATTGCTTGCCACCGAAACCTAATGATTGTTCCCTTACACCATGTCTGCTGCCTAGAAGTAAAAGATGCGGAAATGTTCATGCTCCATGTTATGAAGCATCATATAATGTTCCTGTCATCTGTGATTCACATCCTAGGTTTCTGAGCATTTAGATGTTACCTTCTTTTTTTTCCCCAAAGTGTTTATACAGAACTGAAGGGAAATGTGGTAGGGTATATCTTTCTGCAAATTAACAATAACAACCCATATTGTAGACTGAGGAACAGCTACAGAGTAGGCTTTAGGAAAAACAGCTTGTCGCTTAGGTGCTACACTTGGGATCGTAGGCACAGTACGTCTTCCTGATGTGCAGGAACAGCAGATCTCGGGTGCTTTTCATCTGTTGTGAAGTGTTGCTGGCTGCGTGTATTCTGAAGCAAAGGAGGCAGAGCTGGTTGAGACTTTGTGATCATGTTTTCTCTGGTTGAAGAGTGCTTTCTGTCAGGCAGGGTGTTTTGATGGGCTTTTGTTTCAGAACTTTTCTAACTTTCACGTCGTGGATGGTTTTGGCTGTCAGATCACTGGCAGATTTTGTGGCTTTAAATCTGGGCTTCTTACATGTTAAGGAGAGAGAAGCGTGTAAGGAAACAAGGAAAATATTCTGTTTCTGAAAGCCAGGAAGGGACACAATATCTAAAGCGATACAGAAATATTTTGTATTGACCAAAACCATTGACCAACAGTTGCAGCCTTGGATAAGGAAAGTGTTTATTTTTCAGCCAGCTGTTTTCAGAACTTTTTAGTAAGTTGTGTAAGCAGCTTAAACAGTTCAGGAGAAACAGACTTACTGTGATTAAGATGGTGACGAGTTTTTACACAGGTGCTTCAAAAGGAAGAGAAACATATCCTGGAGTTCCGTACAGCACAAGCAGATAGCAGATGTTAGGTTCCTAAAAATTCCTGGGTTTTTACTTCCTCCAAGTGTGGCCAGGTTGTGTTTTCAAGGTTTCCTGCTGAATGACAGAAAGCCTTATTTATAAAAGTTAAAAGCAAAGATTCTCAGCATCAGGAGCTAAGATTTTCATAAAGCAACAATTACATTACAATCCACACCATCCGCAACACAGTTATATGAATTGGCAATGCTACTTTATGCTTATTTGCAGGGATTCATAGTTGATTTACCAGTCAAAGAATTTGCTGCTTATCGTCTTCAGAGGGCAGCCTAGAGCCTGGGAACAGAGCTGAGTTATATTCATGTCACTGCATTATTAATAAATTCTCCAATTAGACCTTGCCTAAAAAGGTGAAACAAACAGCAGTAAAAGGTATAACTTGCATGCACTCTCGGTGACAAAGGGAGTTTAGCGCTCGTGAAGCAGAGTCACAGCTCGTAGGCGTGCCGTGCTAGATGGCACAGTTGTTCTGCTGTTACAGAATGGTCTTTCCCTGTTCTAAGGGTAGGAATAGGAGTTTCAAAGCATCAACGTGCTTTCGTAACTTAAGTCCTATTCTTACAGGAGTCACATTTTAAAGTTTACTTGCATCTTCATTTTCATCAGAGTTTGAATACAGTGAGCGCAGTTAGTGTTAAAAGATTTGCACAGAAATCATCAGCAGACAAGTAGCTTTCATTTCAAGGCCAGCCATATCAATATTCAGCATTTTACCCAAATACTTTATGAGATGAAAAGGGCAAAAACATTAGTTTTGACATTAGAGTCAATGCAAATATCAGAAATGAGGTAGAGTCTCTTCAAACGTATGCAATTAAAGGCATTAGAATTGCCAAAGCAAAATCTTCCAAGTGTGATTTTGGGTAGGTTAAACCGGGACAATGCAAACCAGGACATCTTGAGAGGAAAGCTTGGCTTTACAGCACTTGGGGCACATCTAAAGAACCCGAAAGATTACGACCAAGGAAAGCATCACAACGGGAACAGATACATTTTAAGCGGAGTTGCAGCTTTTGTTCTCATTTACCAAGGAGCATCTTACACTGCAAACATTCAGCTAGACGTAAATGCAGACAGAGCATTGCAAAAACTTCTTTCCCCAAATTCCTGCAGTATTACATCAGATGGGAGATTATTCGCTTCTGCCAGGATTTTTCTGAGAAAGGAAGGCAGGATTACTCGTTTTTCAGAGCATGAGCAGAACATCTGTAATTCAGATTGTAGGTTGATTTCCCAGATATGCTAATTTGATTTAAATACTAAAATTCAAGTAAAATTGAAGTGCAACAGAGTGCCATATTTGTTCATACGAATTGGCCATCACCTGAGAGCACATGATGTAGATCGACCAATTAACAGCAGTACAGCAGCCAGTCTGAGCTAGGCTTGTGTTTAGGGAGAACGTTTGTGAAGCTACAGTCTGCAGTATTGTTCTGCATGATACCATTTGGGGTGAAAATTGATCCCCGTCACCCGTGTGTTTCAGTGTTTCAGCAACACTGTCATGTAACTATCCATTTTATTGTGACCCTAGATTAGACCGATACATTCAGTCTGAGCTATGTACTACCACCAGTCACAGGGGGAAGAGTCACTGAACCACTCTCTACACGGTTCCCTAACGAGCAGTGAGATGCAAGCGCTTACTAGATCACAAGTATAAAATACAAAGACAAGCTTATTCAAAAGTAAATGATTCTGTAATGTGCGAATGCAAACGTGTATTTCTGCCAGAACCAGAGAGAGATCTGTGCCACAAGTTTTATCAAATGCTTGCCCAAACTGGGTGACCGAACGTCACCCTGAGAATCTTTTGATGTGATTACCATCACTTCCACGATCCTTTGCCATGAATATATGCAAACAAATTTCCATCAGCTTTCTGCCCTAATCTGTCCCTGATAGCTTTTTCCTGCCTGGCATTTAGCACTTTCCCAGCTTAAGAAGAATCCATGTCCCTTTTTCTCAGCTTAAACTGTGATTCTCAAATACTTCACTGCTTTCTACACTTTCTGCCACATTGTCAAACATCCATTGGTTTTCCCAGCAACTGCAAAACAGAGAGCAGATGATAACACCAACCTTTTGAAAATACTTGACAATTAATTATAGTTGTTGATCTGACTATCTGACATCGAGGCAGAACGATGCACAGGGGCTTGTGTTGCTCTTTGTCAGCATCGTTTCTTTCTCTGTTATTTCCTCAGGCCTCCTAGCTCTCCTGGCATTGGTAAGGAGGAGCTTGCCCCCTCACTAATTGTTAAATCTGAATTCTATGTAAGGAGGGTATAGGCACTCTTCCAGACTAACAGCAACGGCAGCTTTGTTAGAGGCAACCAAACCCAGGGCAACTTGTCAACATAATCAACCCATGTAGGTGCCTTTGGGATTCAGAGGGGAAGGAACATGCTCTGTGTTATTTGAGTGATGGGGGAAGAGAAATCTCTGTGAACAGGGTCTCCATTCAGATTTGAGAAAATATATTAAGAGGGTCTGGTCTTAGGTCGATAGGCTTGCAGTGTGGCTGCCTGGTGCTTTGATTCAAAGGAAGTCTTTTTAAGGGTATGCTATCTTCCTAGTGTGATTAAGCACATAAAAACAGTAAAACCAATCGTCCTTTAAATAGATGCATAGCTATCAAAATCCTCATATCCTGACTTGATTTTAACGATTTTTTTTTTCCCTCCTATAAACACTGTTATTATAGAAAGCATGCAAGAACAGAAGAGCTGGCAATGGTTTCCTTAGGGAGGCTCTTACGCTCCTTCGCCTTGTAGTTTTGCAGCTACCTAGCACAAGTCATCACTTCACTTTTAAATCCCCATGAGCTCAAGCAAAATAACTTGGTGTAAAAGCTTTCTTTGGTTCAAACAGAGGTGAAGGAATTGGACTGTAATTTTTTCCAGTTCCCTTCAGCACCACATCATTTGTAAATTTGGTGACAGTTGCTCACTTAGGCAGGTTTGAGAGGAAGACTCCCCTCTGTTTAGGAGTGTATAATTAGAGCCCAGCATTGTATATATAGTGGCCTGAAATGTATTTACTGCTTGCTACAAAATGACCACCAGAAGTTTCTCTTGTTGGTTACAGTCTAGAAACAGCTATTTCCACAGGCCTCCTGCCCAAGCTAGTTCACCTCCATTCAAAAAGCACAAACCATAAAGCAGGTGGCCAATAATCAAACAACATTTCACAGTAACAAGTGTTAAAACGCACCATTTATTGATTGAAATTGCAACAGACTCCACTGTGCACAGAGCATTAACACAGTCAGTTTCGAACAGCAGTGACAGTCAGAGTGGGGTGTACAGACAAGTGTAATTAATGTATCTGGCTTGTTTGTCAGCAAAGACTTAACCCTGTGCAGTCACACAGAGGGAGAGAATTATGAAGTGCATAGCCCTAGCCAGGGTATGTGTGGATGTGCAGAAAAAAGGAAGCATCATCTACATAAACATACTTTTTGTACTGAGATGCACTTAGCTCATGTCCATACCCCCTACCCCAGGAGAACAGGCACTTAGTGCCACTTGCAGAAGACAATATACCAGCTTTAAGTTCAGTGTCACTTTTCAAAGCAGGCTTTGCCAACAGCCTGCTTTCTGGGTCCTTTAGAGTACAAGCACCCATTGGCATCGTAGTCCCTTGCAGGATCAAGGCAGCAGATTCATCACTCGGCTGCAGACAAACCCTCAGTCTACTCAGTGGCTGCTGCACCAGATCTCATGTGCTCTTTCAGTGCTCCTCTTGTTTTCCTTCATTGCTAGCTTTGATCTTCTCCAGAGCAGCCTGGGTTTCTGCCAGACAGCGTGGGATCTCTTGTGATGCCTGCCCATCATCACAGATCTCAGCTGTTTCTTCAGCTAGCTCCAGTTCCAAAGCATTTTCTTCCATATCTTCAGTAGTAGGAACCTCTGTATCTTGTTCCACCTGGAGATCGGGTGGGGCTTTAGCAACACAGCATACTTTCTCTTCTACTGCCTGCTCTTCTGCAGATCTCTGCACGTTTGTCATGCCCTCTCTTGTCTCTCTAGTCTTCAAAGGCAGCTCCAACTCCTCTGTGGTACACAGAGCAGCCGGGGAGTCAGCTGCCTTTTGCACAAGCACTTCCCGGTGGGTCTTTCCAGCACCAGTTTCCTCCGAAGCACACACAACTCCAGCCTCTTGCTCTGCACCAGTCAGCAGCTCAGGCTCCACTATAGCTGACTGAAGCTCGCCAGGTCCACTTGGGACATCTGCAGACACATGAACTTCAGCCTTTACTGTAGTCTGTATAAGAGATGTCACTTCATGATCCTCACCGCCGAGTTGCTCGTTGGGTGTACAGCCACCAGTAGGATGCACAACAGCTTCAGTCTCACTACTCTCTTGGGGGCTTCTCCCAGCAGACTGGGCTTCTTGTTTTGTCTGCTCAGCGAATTTCTGGTGCTGCATCACCTCTGGGCTAGGTTTCGCTTCAGGGTCCTGCGACACCTCAACATCTTGTGCATCCGTAGCAGTCACGGAGAAGGGGGCCTCGGTATGTTGTGCATGTAGAGACGCAGCCTGCTCTCCTGTCTCCTGTTTAGCCTGGGCAGCAGATTCACTTCCAGGACCATCTAACACCAGTTTTGCAGCAGAAAGTTCAGGGGCTTTTGGAGTCCTTCCTATACGTGCTGAATGAAAATAGTTTTCCCCAGTCCATGTTGAAGCATCACAAAACCCACGTGGAGTCCCTGATGTCTTTTTTCCTTTGGCCCTATGAAGAACAACTCTCACAGGAAACGCACGGAGCCTCTTGTTCTTGCCAAAAATACCTCCCATTGCCAGAGATGAAAGGAGCAACTCAACTAACTGCTGTCTTCTGGTGAGGCTGCCACACTGCCTCAAGATGAGGAGGGAGCTCTGTCTCTTAATGCAGAGGTGGCTTCACGCCTGCAAGACATGGGTATTTATTAGCCCTTATCCATTTGGGGGAGTGCGCTGCCCAGTTCTCACACAGTCATAGCTGTAGAGCGTTGTCAGAGATGACAGAAATGAGCTAAACACAGGTGGAATTGTGGAGAGAGGCCTTTTAAGTAATAAGTCTGAGGAAGAGGGAAAAAGAGACTACCTGCCAACCAAACCAGACCACTCTGGAAAACAATGACAGCTCTCGGGAGCCAAGCAGACACTGCCATTTGCTGTCTTTCAGCAGGATGGCTGCAGCACCAGTAGGATTCTGCTAGACTACAGACTTGTGCAGCAAAGCTGGCAAGTTTGCTAGATTCCAGTCAGTCCAGTCAAGGACATGCTTAGTCTAACAGTAAGAGATAGGAGCAGGAGGAAAGAGAAGCAAAGCAGGCAGAAAAAAAACTACAAATGAATTTAAAACTCACAAGACACAGCATGATTTATTCCTTAATAAGGCCACTAGGAAAAGACTGCAAAAGGTACAAAACAAACCAAAAAGTAAAAGAACATCTCCCACCACAAAACCAATCCTTGAGAGCTGAGTAGCAAGGTCTGCCTTAAACACTTACACAAGTTAACAACAACAAAATCACTTGTACTCAGAGACCCAAACTCTAAAAGCATGCATGAATTAATACAAAAAACACACACCAGAAAAACCAAACAGCAGGCGAGCTGATAGACCCATAGGCTGCACAAACCCCTGACATTACCTCCCCTAAGCCAAAGACCCACATCCCCTGCTTACCAGCACAACTCCACAATCCCCTCTGAACACCCACACCTGCAAGGCAAAGCCCCCCAGTCTGGTGTTAAATAGGAGGAGGTGGTCACACACAATCTCTTCCCCCTTTGACTCCCAACATTAGTTCCAGCAGGTTGTGAAGTTCCCTTACACTGTATTTTCTATTTTTCCTAGCCATTTCATAGCCATTGGATACAGCATAGGGCTGTACTCCTAAGTGCAGTTGATACATGATTAGCTTCATTGTGGTCATTTGATAATTGGCATTGTCTACCTAAAATAAAGCTAAAGATTAATACGGTGCGATCATGGTCAAGGAAAGCTGCCCACTATTTATAACTTGCGACGCCGAACAGCAGAATTACAGCCGTACTGCAGGCTGTATATGAATAGTCCCTGAATTTACAAATGATGTTACTGAAATTGTAGTCTCCCATATTATTTTATATGGAGCAGTTAGGGGTGACAAATTATCCCCCTTTCCACTTTGGTGCTGTCTTCAGCTAGTTGAGTTGTGCCATTAGCTATTTTACAGTGGTTCCAGATTATTTTAATGTTTCCAGCCACAGCTGATCACCCTCTGTTGGCATTAACATTACTGTATCGCCCTGGTTATTTTTACTGACTGGAAGTCAGTTGTAACGCTAAATAGGTCACATGGGCAAAACATAAAGGCAAATATCCATTAAAAACAAACTAATCCCAGAGACATGAGTGTAAAGGCAGATCCTAAATGTCCACTGCCAACAGCGATGGATCTGAACAAAAACCAAAAATATCAAAATAGCTGGATTCCAGGCTTTTTTTTTTATTACATAAAAAACCCCCGAACACACAATTTTTGATGCCAAATCTGGTTCAGCATTCTATACTTTGCCTAGCTACTGTGATTCCCTTAATGCAGAAAACACAGAGGGAGCCTTTGGCGGGGTAATTCCGTGCGTGCAGCCAGTTCTGGGACCATAACATGCCAACATCCACGTCTTGCCTTTTAATGCGGTCCAACATCTGTGCCGCACGATAATGAGCAGGCCTGTGCGTCTCGGCGGCTACACCGATTGCACATTGACACCGGCTATAAGGGTTTCGCTTAATGTCTGGGGTTTTTTACGACAGCTTTTCTAAAGCCTTTTTTGTATCCTTCCTGTCGGGCTTCAATGGAACTGAAATATAGAGCTAGTTCATGATTTCTTTGACTACTGGAAACTTCTCTGAAGTTAATCCATGATTTTGATGTATGAGACACGCAGATGACAGTGCATAGAGACTGTCACAGATCAGCAGCTGAAAACCTCTGGTGCTTTTAGGGACATCGGTGCTTTGCGAAACAACGTAACTGGAAGGAAGTGATGCATCCACAGCTCACCGCTTGCTTCTGCACGGGTGAATGGTGCTCATCACCTCGCACGAAGTTTTGCAAGTGTATTGCCAAATGAGCAGAAACCAATTTGCTATCTGTTAAGAGCGACAGCTAAATCGTAAAAGGCACAGAATGAAAGAAACTAGTAAACAGGTTAAAAATTGAGGAGAGATTTTGGAGACCCTACCTATGTTAGAAGTGTACACCTTTGCTTTGAAAGTGTTGCAAGATCTTTTGCGTTAATTTGTTGATTGCGAGTGAGAACAAATTCCTGCTGCAGATGTTGTAGATGCTTATTTCAGTATTCTGTACAATGGGAAGATTCACAGTCATCAGCTCATCACTAGGTGGTTGGAGTATGCCTGAGATTCTAATTCATTCTAATAACAAAGTCCAACGTACACTCATTTGAAACAATTTGGAAAATCTCTTGGACGTGAGACACTACAGAAGATGGCAACGTAACACACAGAAGTGGAGGAAGGAAAATCTTGCTGTCAGAGCAATCACATTTTGCCTCTTGACTGAGTTTAGTATCTGTTCCAAAAGCCTTTTCTGATCTTTGCTATTTGATATATTTAAAAGGGCTATTCTAAAAAGCTTATACACTTCATTTTTTGACAAATAATAAAAAAAAATCATAGCCCTTACAAAGAGCTTGGCTCAGATGTCAGCTCAGAATTGTGTTGCATGATTGAATGCTGTACAGCAGGACCATTACAAAGCCTGTTAGATGGCATCATTGCTTATCAACAGCATGCTGCAGTCAGCTCAGGACATCAGTCTTTGTGTTTTGGATTTTTTTATTGCACTGAGTTCAAGCTGCTCCCTCGTACAGAACTGTCTCTTCCTTCCAACACGCATGGCAGGGCCTCTCAGTACATTTCGTGTGGCATCTAGATACATCGGATGATCTGCCCAGGGGCTTCTCTCGTTCATCACACAACTGACATTACAAGACAACGACAGGCTATGGCTGAAAAATTTGCTCTTCAAAAAGCAAAAAGGGCTTTCCAACACTAAACTCTGCAGCGTGGTTTGGATTCCAACGCTTAGCTTTTCCAGAAGGCGCATAACATGAACTTCACTGTAGAGTTTCTGCCTTCTGCCCCCTGTTTCCAGGCTAAGGAACCACATGCCTGAGACCTCAAATGGTTAAGAAACATTTTTCTGTAGCACCATTACACCTTATAACTCTGCATAACATAACTAACTTAATAGCCTATAGGCAGGCATGAATGTGACCACGTCTGATTTTGCTTAAGGTTGGTTAGTCCGGCCTCTTGCCTGCCTGCAGTGAAGTTTTGTTACTGGGCGAAGCTGGGAGAAGGAATAGCAGTTAACTTCAGTTTCCTGCTAAGCAGCCCTTAGACACAAGCATCAACAGCGAGGGCTGTGCAACTTTTAGCAGAACAAATCAAGTAAGACAAGGAAGTTCAAAAAGAGGAGTCTGTTATCTTTGTGGAAGTATATTTATTTATAGCTTCCCTCCTTCTTTTAGACTCAAGCAGCCCATTGTTTAATATCCCCATAGAGGCAGCCCACCTGAGGAACAAATACAGTTTACTGACTTAGAACAGGCTTTTAATGAACAGGCACCTCTTTCTCTGCAGCTTAGGGACTCATAACTGAAGGAAGAGGTGTTTGGCAGGTCTTATGTATAAGATTCCTTGTCAGCCCAAGTGCAGTCGTAAGGACAGAAATCAAAGCTTTTAAAAAATAAAGGCTCTCGCTTTACCAAGACAGTTTCCTCAAAGCACTAAGTTTCATCCCTGACATCACTTGACACATTTCACTCCCAACTCCTCAGCTTTCAGCTATGTACAAGCCAAATACAGGAAGAGTCATCAGCATGACACTGTCTTGCAGGTTTTACCCCCACCTCCTTTCAAGTCCTGTTCCTCAAGCACACTCTCATGTCTAACAGAACTCCAGTGTGCCATCCTCCCACCCTCCCACAGACACAGCTGGGCACTTGACTCCATACAGAGTTTGTTAGAAGGGCTTTTAAAAATGAGTCGGTCACCATTTCTCCTTTGAAGTGTATAGAGATGAGCACAGAGTAGTTTCAGTCATTCTCTGCTCTCATTAACACTCAAAAATTAACACATATTCAGTATGGGGTTTTGCCATGATCTTAAAATATTTTATTGGTAGTATAAAGCTAGGAGCATTAAAAGTCAGTAGATTTAAGCTGCAATACACTGACATGCATTCTCATCAAGACTACTTTTTTTTTTTTTTAAGTTCTGCATAGGCAATACAAATTACATGAAAGCTTCCACTATTGCAAGAGATACAAAAACCAAACCAGAGGTCATATTTCATCACCTTCCTGTGAAAGTATTTGTTCAATATTAACAATAAAGCAGGGACTACCAATTGTACAAGAGAAATATGCAGGGAGGTAATTCAAACATTTGATTATTTCCAGGTAGCAAGGGAAGTGGCTGTTAGCCTCACAGAAAACATCAGACTGTGCTTGAGTAGCAAAGCATTTATCTACTCTGTTCCCAGACTCTCAAGACTAAGAGGTGAAACCTCACATCACCATGCCAGACTGGGGGAATGCAGTGCCCAACATTACTTCAGTGAAGTCACAGTTTAAATGAATCAGTTCTCTCCCAGTAAGGCACTATCTCCTGAAAAAACAGGTACTGAAAAAAGTAAGAGACAGAACTATGACTATAATTCAGGAGAATATCTGCAAAAGTCTACTACATAATTCACATAGTGTTTAAAAAGACTGCTCTCTCAAGTCCAGGACACATTTTGCAAAATCCTGAGTTCAACAGCTTGAGTTAGTTGCTTCCTGTAGCTGAAATTCGTAAAGGCAGGTCCATCATCCTTGCCACTGTATGCCAAGACATTTGATCCTCAGGTCTCTCAAGCTTCAGCATTTTCGGCCTCTATTTCTCTGCTACTCAAGCACTTCGGACATTGAGGGGGCCACATTTAAGAACTCAGCTTCTTGCTTTACAGGTATCTGAACAAAAGTTAGTGGTTCTTCTGGAAGCTCTTTTGTTTGTGGCATGATCCTGCCCTGTGGCTCTGCCTCACCTGCTGCAGACTCTGCACCACATTCTCTGCTCTCCTCACCTTCCAGTTCACAGAGGGCTCTATCTTCACCGCTCGACTGGTGTAAAACCTCGCTCAGGTCCACAAGCTCTCCGCAGAGCAGGCTCTCCATCTCCTGTGCACCTGGCATACTAGACTGGGTCTCTTCCCCTAAGAAGTCAAGCAGCTGGGTTCCTGGCTCCAGCAATTCCCCTTCTGGATACAGGGACTCACAATGCGGTGCAGAAGTAGAGTACGTCACAGCCATACCATGTGCTATGGCTTCCAAAGGATCCACTGTCTCCCTAGCCTTCTGGGTAGCCAGCACAGTCAGCAGAGATGCTGTCTCTACCAGACATGCAAGCTCAGCCCTCTCAGTGGATCGAGGACTTAATTCAGCAAGCTTAGCCCCATCCATCTCCGCCACATGCTCAGCAGAAAGGTAGCTCTCGGTCTCTTCTGCCATCTGCACAGCACACAGTGGCAAGTTCCTTCCTACGAGACCCTCACCAGTCTCTGCAGGAGGCTTGTTCTCACAGTCTTCGCCAGCTGCGGTTTCACTGGTGATTTCCAGGAAATTGAGAATATTTCCTTCTTGCAGAGTTATTCCAGCACACAGGCCACTCTCACTGCCAGCCTCTGCCTGCTCATCTGACTGCTCTTGGTCTGCAACAAGCTTAGTGTCCTGAGCTGCGCCTGTAACAGGCTGGGCCTCAGAACCACATAGAACAGGTTTTATTTTCTCTTCTGCATCACCCACTTTCTCTCTCTCTTGCTGGTTGTCTAACTGGGTTAAAACTTTGTCTTCTTTGGTCTCCCCACCTGTAGGGGCCACCAAGAATTCTGTGGAGCCCCAGGCTGCCTCCCATCCCTCAGTCAGTCCCACAGCATCTGCGGCAGAGCAGGTCTCTGTGTTCTCCTCCACGGCATCAGCTGATGGCCGTTGGTCCTGGCTCAGTGACTGCACCTCATCAGAGCCTTGTTTAAAGACATCCAGGACAGGCATGGAGTGCTGTGTATCAGCACATATCGATGTTTCCCCTGAGGTCTGCAGAATCGGCTTGGTCTCATTTGCTTCCTCCGCCTCCTGTTTCTTACATATCCCACAAGCCACACAGCAGATCTGCTTGCTGAAGTCGCTCCCCATGTTGTCACTCAACAGAACCTGCAAGAAAGACCATATCATAACTGTTTCACAGCAACATTTCCTTGCACACCAGATGTCTGTTGGCGGTCCGCACGCTTGCTGACAGCCTGCGGGGTGCTGCACAAAAGAACAGGCCACCCTTTACATCAGAAGCTGATCCGAGTTCCGCACACCAGAGATCATCTTCCTACCACCCCTCGGGCGAGTGTCATGAAGGCAGATGTGACAAAAGCACCACTGTACAATCAACCAGCTTATTGGGAAGAGATTTGCAGTGCTAAGGCAGTTCAGAGTTCTGAACCCCACACTTAATTAAGGATCCACACGAGTCACCCATGCATTTTTCTTAATTGGCATGGTGGCCACCAGCACCAAGGAGTGGCAGGTGGTAATTCTGCCAATGAATGTCATTGATGTGCCACATGTTTACAAGGGCAACTCCTTCGACTTGAAGGGGAAAGCGAGTTTGCCCTTTCAGCAGGAGTCCCTACAAAGTCACAACAAAACCAACCAAGCAAACAGTCTTTGTTAATTACGATAAAAGGCTTAAATTGCCCACAGTTATTCTCCACAGAGAAAAAATATTCTAGCTGAAGCCACATGGACTCATTTCCTTCCCAGGGCTAGCACAGAGTGAGTCAGTTTCACACTATGGGCTAATCAAGACAAGCCAGCCACGCCGTAATCCATTAATTATGGCATGCACCAAGGCCCAAGTATTTAGGAGCACATTTTCCAGCTTAAAAGCGGGCATCCAGCCTCTCCTCCAAAAGCACAGCATGATGTTTACAAGGACAGTTAGAAACATAAAAAGCTCGAGGCATTAAGTTAAGCAAAATGCCCTTAATCACCAAACTGTTTCTGAAGTCCAGGTTTATTTTTGCCTTCCTACTGAATCGCAACACCCTGCTTAAGAACCAGCATTCTCAATACTCACTGCTTAAGAACCAGCATTCTCAATACTCACACTGTTTCTTCCAAGTTTCTGTTTGCACTTTCTTTAAAAAAGAAAAAAATACAAGAGAAAGCAGACCATGTAGCTGTCTCAACAGCTAAGTACAAGCCCTAAATACTTAATTGAAAATTAAACCAATGAGTGTACTTTCAGTAGAAATAACCTCAGTTTTGAATAGCACTTCCAGCATTTGAAAAAAATACAAACCCTAACCCACCCAAACCCCCAAAGCTATCATTTTAGGACTAAAATGAGCAAAAACACGCACAGGGTAATCCCAGCCTCTCAAAACTACACATTTCCCCAGTTCATTTGATCTAACAGCAGACACCATAATAAACTTACTGAAAACTAGACAACGGGATTAAAGGTGTCAGATGAAAAGTTACTCACCGGCCTACAACAACAAAAAATAACAGGACACGGCAAAAACTTCCTAAGTACCTTCTGGCCCTCAAGCTCAACTTAAATAGTACTGAGGAGTCGCACGGAACCACTTCCCCCAACTCCTTGAGCATCAGTTCCCTGAATCTTTAGTTCCCTCCCATTCTCAGTCCCTCCTGGGCACGGCTGTTACAGTTCCATCCTTTATTTTACAGCTGAAGGTGCTTTATTGGCCATTTCGTGTTGCTTTTTATCGGAGGGTAACGTGAAAATAAAACGCAGCTTCTGTTTATTGCCAGGGAGCGATCGCTAGCAATCCGCTGTCGTGAAGCCCGCCAGGCAGAGGCACACGCCGGAGAGCGGGGTGCGAGGAGCCGGCTGTGCCGGCCAGCTTGGGATTTCCCTCCGCTCCGCCTGCCCTCTGCAGAGGGAGCGACTTTCCGAAGCGTCGCTGGCTTCGCTGCGGTGCGGATGGGGTCGGACGTCCGCTGCGCTGGTCGGCTCCCATCGTCAGCAGGCTCTGCAGCATCAGCACAAGGCTGCCTGACGTACGAAACGGAGGGGCCAACTGTCGAGTAACAAATGCAAACGCAAGGATAAATGAAGCTTTCCTTCCAGACGTTTGCATTTCCTAAACAGGTCCCTGTGGTTTGTGATTCCCTTAGTTGTGACTGCGGACAAACATAAATCATTTGGAGGCTTCTCTTCACCGCAGTGCTCAGCAAGTTTGACACCAAGGCTACAGCTGCACTTTCAGCCCACATGGAATTTTTCCTCTGTTGTACCATCTATTGCTGCCAAGAAAAAAAAGGCCAAATCTGTGTGTGCAGTGGTAGTCGTGTCCTTGGAGGGCTTACCTGAACTACACGTCCTTACTAAGCGAGGAGAGGGCACCCTCGAGGCTTTTATATAACTCTTCCCCACACATTTTTAAGCATTTTCATAGTTCTTTTGCTTAGTGAAAAACGTAAACACCCCGAGAGTGAACCGGACTCTGCAGAGTGCTGGGCTGAGGTTTTCTTTTCCCACCTTGTCTCTCAGGGCAGCCTCTGGCTTTTTCACAAGTGTAGCTGACTGTGGCTCTTAAACTGTCACGGGTTTCTTCCAGGGGCAGTGACGAAGACCGTGGTGAGGCAGGTTGTTCCCCTGCAGCCCATGGAGGTCCACAGTGGAGCAGATCTCTACCTGCAGCCCGTGGAAGGGACCCCACACCAGAGCAGGGGGATGCCTGAAGGAGGCTGTGACCCTGTGAGGAGCCCATGCTGGAGCAGGCTCCTGCCAGGACCTGCAGACCCCTGGAGAGAGGAGCCCACGCCCGAGCAGGTTGCTGGCAGGGCTTGTGACCCCATGAAGTCTATGAAAGACTGCACCCCGTGGGAAGGACCCACACTGGCACAGTCCCTGAAGAGCTGCAGCCCATGGGAAGGACTCATGTTGTAGAAGTTTGTGGAGAACAGTTTCCCCCAAGAGGAACCTTCATGCTGGAGCAGGGGCAGAGTGAGGAGTCCTCTCTCTGAGAAGGAAGGGGCAGCAGAGACAACATATAATGGGCTGACCCTAGCCCCCACTCCCCTGCACTGCTCAGGGGGAAGAAGGTAGAAAAACAGGAGTGAAATTGCACCCAGGAAGAAGGGATGGGTGGGGGGGAAGATGTTTTTAGATGCTATTTTATTTCTCATTATCCTATTCTGATTGGTGATGAATTAAACTCCCTTTTCTACCCAAGTTGAGTCTGTTTTTTCCATGACAGTAATTGATGAGTGATGTCTCCCTGTCATTATCTCAGCCCTCAAGCCTCTCATCATATTTCCTCTCCCCTGTCCAGCTGAGGGGGGGGTGATAGTGCAGTTTTGGTGGGCACCTGGCATTTATCCAGGCCAAACTCAAACCACCTCATAACACAGATGGGTCTGAAGAAGCTGGTGCTACCCCGGCCAAGGCCAGCAGAGGGTGCAGAGCACACCTGATAAGCACACTGCTAGGGCAAGTGAGGTCCGTGTGTTGGTACAGTAACACTAGAACTGAACATTAACACTACAGCTGCTAAAATAATAGGACATGTTGTCTTTATTTACAGTCCACCCTCAATCTCCATTAATAGGGAAGGGAACATGTTAGTTAAATGATATTCTCCCACAGGAGATAAAAAGGAGACAAAAAGATTTAACACTTGCTTTCGCAATAGAATTTGACAGCTTCTACATGTTTGAACAGTTCTCCGCCTGTCACAAAGTCCTTGGTCTACTTTCAGCACCTGTAAGTACAACTAGTTTTGGCCAAATTCAGCAAAACCTGCTCCATCCAGCCCAGTGAGGCAGGAGGAGAAAAAAAAAAAGCATTCAGGCAGAGTTAGATGAACAGCAAACCATTTCATTAATAGAGAGAAAACAGTTGCCCCTCATCACCCTGTGTTTGCTCTCACTAGCTCCCTCTCGTGGTCTCTTCAGGCACCTTCTAATTTTTTTAGCTGGGCAACATCAACCTCCTTGCAAATGAAGCCACTCACAGCTTGTATCTTGCCCCACATGACACTCACCAGCTATGGTGCAAGCTGCATGTTTGCTGTAGATGCAGTTTGCATAACATTAAAGTAAATAGAAAATGGAATCAAACCACACAGTATTGTTTTAATAGAGCTGCAGTTAAAAGCGAACAGCAACACAATTATGTTGTATAAATAAAGACAGCATGAATAAGCTTGTTCGTAACATTGGAAAAAATTGCATTTGCTCCGATACAGACTTCCTCACCTTCAAGGAGAGAAGTACAGCTAGGACTCACCCAGCAGAGAGTAGGATATGGCCATCACAGGCACACACAGGGGACTGGTAGATGGGGTAAACTAAATAATGCTTCACAGTCCAAAGAAATCAAACCTCATCTCAGTCATGTCAAGAGCAAGGCCAACAACTGAGAGCAAATCCAGTTTGTGAACAGAAGCATCCACAGGACATACATAACAGAAAAATATGCCAGTTTATGTACAAAAGTTATATTTAGTAATGTTCTACAATTGCACATGCAAGCAGCCAAAGATTCAACAAGAAAATCAAGGTAAGTACAGTAAGTTTTGTTACAACTCTTTTGTTTCATTGTTGACTGCCAAAATCCATGGCATTTCATACATACATGGACTCCAGCCACTTACATCTACAGCCCATGGGACACACTAGCTTTATAGCAAGAGTCTGCCAAGTTTTATGCTCCCGCATTGAGGCACTTGCTCTGCTCACGCTGGACTGCTTCCAAGCACTGCCTTTAGTCTTGCAGCACACCTTGGTCATTCTCTTCCTCAGGCAGGGGGCCTCACCAAGGCTCCTGTCACTCATTGTCACATTTCTTGGTGCCTCCCTGCAGCATCCCAGGCATCTGGAGTCTCCTCTTCAGCCTCCAGCACAAGTCCAGCTTCAGAACTGCTTTGAATTCTATGTAGTCTCAAGGTCACACACAAGACTGCTGAGCACAAGTGCCCAACAGAGCTGTTTGATTTCTGAGAGCAGCAAAAATTTCCCTTACGCTATGTTCCCATGCTTTCAGAATCACATCAGCAACATGCCTAGATGCCGAATCAATTATAAAGGTATCCCAAGTACACTTAAGATAGAAGAGATGATCTTGGCTGAAGCCAAGCAGCTTCTGGTGACCAGATCAGCAATTATTTCTCCCCCACAGCTAAACAAAACCTCGTGAGTATTTGCATACCTGAGCCACTCTTGAAAAAGCAGTTGCCTGGTTCCTTTAGGGAAGGTGAAAAGGCAGAACAGCTGCTCCAATGGCCATTTTTATTGTGACACTCAAGAAGATGCTGATCTGGAAAGGTGGGGGAAAGAGCATCAAGCTTAAGTCTTCTCAGCAAGCCATTTCATAAACCTGTAAAGGACACAGTACACAGCCTGCAGACAGACATGAAAGTCTTCAGACACTGAAAAACCCCTTGCCTTCCAAAAATCAGTAAGCTTATTGAGCAGGCATGGCAAGTCAGGTACCAAGGGACTGTTAGATGACACCCATCGCCTTCACAACACAACAACAAGGAGCAGAATAAGCTCCAGTCTGTCCCACTACATGGCTGTAATGGAAACAGAGCACAGAAATACAGCCTACATGTCTCAGGTCAGCAGAATACGCAGTTCTATAGAAAATTAAATCTGCCTTTTCTATTTCCAAACTTCTCTAAGAAATCTTAGCAGTGTAGGGGTCCCTCCTCTCTCCAAGGCTGCAACCGGCTGCTCAGTAGTCAGCAGCACTTATGAACAGCCTCCTTGCCAGAAGATGCCTTTTTCTCACAAGTCTCAAGCCACACAGAGTAGGCCTCAGTCTGGGTAAGCAGCTATTACCTGCCAGCTGTATGTCAGACAGAAGACACCAAGGGAACACATGTACAAATGCATGGACATTTAATATGATGGGGCATACTGGACAACATAAAAACCTGATGTCTGAGATCTGGTAACACACTAATAGTTATATTGCACATAACTGACTTATTTAATGCAACTGGGATAATGTCATAATGGTTGTAGAAACTGTCTCTGGAGAACAACTGCAAACACCTATGAAGATCATCCTCATATAAGTGAGTAACCTTGGCAGCAATACAAATCACCTACCAATGCAGTTTCTAAATCTGTTAGGGGAGTATACATCCTACTGCTGGCAATAAATGAACTGCTAAATGCAGTTAGGCTTTTTTATTATTTGTTTCTCCCTAATTACTTATTTCTATACAACACCGACAGCAGTCCAGCATTTGTTCATTCACTAGAGCATTTCACAACACCAAGTCAGCCTTACAAATAGGCTCCTATGTGTTATGGGGCTCAGTTTGACTGATTTCTTGCCTAGAGTGTAGGTTGTTACATGGAAATTTTTTCTTACAGTTCTCCACCTTGCTCTTCATTTCCCAACCCACTAAAATGACATCTGTAAACACACAGTAGATTACAGCAGGCCATCAGCTTAGAAAACAATCTCTATACAGCCCAGCATCCCAGGCCAACTCCCATATTCGTGCAGGATAAACTGTGTATCCCAACCAAAACTTCTCTAGCTCCTTTACATCCACATGCTTACCAACACCAGCGCTCTAGTTTGAACTGTGGCCCTAACACTTCTGATGGGCAAGACTCAAGCTTTTAGAAATGCACAATCTCAGATAAATTAAAAACACATTAAACCCCCTTCAGGGGCTGAGAAGAGCTTAAACTGCCTGCACAGATACAGCCACAGCTCAGCAGCTCCACTACCAATACGGTCACCTTGCTGTGACCCAAATTTAATTAAGATGTACTTCCACAGGGACAAAGAGGCTTCTGAGGTAACACACTGTTAAACAGGCACAGAGTCAGAAACCAGCAACACTGCTATGTCAGGTAGCCTTATCCCAAATTTTGGACTCCTCTCTTCTTAGCAGCTGTCAAGTGTCTCTTGCACACACAGCACAGCCAGGAGGGCCATAAAAGAGTTCTCCCCATCAATGAGACAGCACCCTGAAGTGGTCTGCACATGACAGGTCACTTTAGAATGAGAAGTCTCAAACTGGAAGTAGGATGGTGATTAAGCAACATGTAAAAGTAATAATTGTGTAGCTATCTGGATTTAGGGTGAAGAGCTGCATTTTTTTCTTCCAGACTAACAAAAAGCCCAGGTGATTACCTGACAGCTAAACACAAGACCATAGATGAGCTCTACTTTTCATGAGGCTGGAATCCTCCTGCTATCTTACCACTTATTTCTGGGCTGGAGGGTCAGACTGAGCACATCACAGCCAACAGCAGGACAGGTGCATTAAATACGCTTTCCAGTACATCCCACTTTCCCAGATCCCATTCCTGCCTCTCCAAGGGCTGCTGCTCTTCTGTTAACTGTCAATTTGCAATTATGACGGCATGACATTTTAGGGTGACATACTGCAAATACATTTACATTGCTTTATTTCAAATTGATGAAGCTTGATTCCAATCCATTAAAAACTCTCAACAGCTGACATTTAGTTTTAACCCAATGAAAAAGCTGGTAAGAAATGCAATATTGCCAAACCACTCCACACTTTCTTTCTCCTGAGATGATTGGTTGTAATTCAGAAAGCTCATTTTTCCTCATTTAGAATGAGTAGGGAAGCATCTCCACCTATGTGGTATCAGTTCTACTAAGATATGTCACATGATATGCTTAGAGAGCAAGCAGCTAATTGGTACACCCTTAAATGTGGTTTAAGATTATCACACAGCTGCTGCAGAAACTTCACCCTCAAGAACCCTAAAAAACTTTGAGACCTATCACATAAAACTAATAGCAACATGAATCACTGCCTAATTTGGCAGCTTCTAACAAGCTAAAGAGACCAGCAGCCTTCTAGTGCTGTCCCCTCTCTCCAACACATTTAACTCACCAAACTGTTGCTCAACACACACGCTAGTCTTGTAAACTTGGCCTAAAACAGGTTACTCAAAGCAAGTACATCTACTTACAGCAGTACTGAATCCTGCAGTCAACAGTTTTGCAATCCAGTGATCATATCACCTTGTTAACTGCATTAAACCTTGCTTAAGCATTTCAAAGTCAGAACTAAAAGAAAAAAATCAATAGCTCCGACTCCTGTATTGTTGTATTCCTCAGCAGAAGGGCTTACCTGGTGACCATCACAAAGTAAGCAGAAAGGCCAGGTCCTGCAAAAGCACATTTAACATGTTCCAAACAGCCCACAGGACAGGGATGGTTCCTCAGGGTATTAGGCATCTTGAAGTCTCTCTGCAGGGTTAAAAATGAGCTTTGGAATGAATAATCCTGTGAAAATACAACAGCTGGTCAGCCACAGGCACAAAAATCAAGCCTGTTGCTCTGCCTGTGTCTAACCTGTATGGTGCACTATGCCACCCACCACCCTTTCTGTGGGGTTCATAGAAGAGCTATGCTGTGACCAAACATTTGCCAATTAAAAGAATACGCTTAACTGGATCAGCACACTTTGTGGATTATCATGAAACCATCTTCTGCTGAACCACCACTTCACGATTTCAGATAATAATAAAAATAAGCACGAACTCTAACATCCACTACATAAACATTCTGTGCTCCAGCACTAGTAACACATCTAGCACAAACCACACAACATCCTACTATTAGATTTTAAAATGTAATCAAGTTGAAGACTGCATTGCTTGAATTCATGAAATTATGTCTGAGGTCTTGCCATTTATATCAAGTCAGAGCCCAGAAGTACCTCCTCACTGTTACCCAAGTATCAAAACTTGTTAGAGTACAATAGATTCTACAAATCTATTCTACAAATTTTACACCAAAATCAGGCCAGCACTTTCCCTACAGAGGCTGTAGGAAGTTCTCTAGAGAACCGCACAGCCAACAAAGATCTTTATACAGGCAAATAACACTTGCAGCATTACAAGCATCTTCTCCAGTAGCCCCTAATCTAATAGGGGATTAGAAGAACTGCAACTGCTGATTGTTTGCTTTGTTTAGCTTTTCCCTGACTACACTGAGTTACTATACAAAATGCACAGCAACTCATAAATGACTGATAGCCACAGTAAACTTTAGAGTGCAAAACAGTGCACTAAATCATGATAGTGAATTTACAAGCAAGAATTAACAGAATTCTTACAAATACTGTGATCCCTCTCAATCACATTAAGATTAAAAATTACTTCTCGGGGACATTCCCTTCAGCCTAGGAAAACAGGAATTGTTAAACACATATATCTATAACTGACTGTGCTGCCAGATTTCTCGTCTCATGCCTTGAGATAACAGTTCTTCATAAATAGCACAAGTCATTAAATGAATACCACAGGAGCAGGTTCTCAGTACAACAAGCAGCAGTGAACACAGCCAAGTATTAAGCAATTAAACAAGACATTTGGATTCAACACACCTGAACTGACAGCTTCCAGGAAGGAGGCTGAGAAAGCAGTTCTCATCAGTGCTGTCACAGAATGACAGAGGAAGTTCATTCTATCTTCCTGAAGTCTTTCAATCACTGTACAGACAAAAACACTGTAGTATGTGGCAGCACACCACAGTAAGTCACAGCAGTCACAAAAGCACACAAAAGCAGAAGCAGCAGCAGAAGCACTTTAATGGTTAATCATAACATTTTTATATCCCTTTGTCCCCCACCCCCAGAGTCTCACTGGTAAGGGTCTTTTGGCATGTAGCTCCTTTCTTCTTCTGATTGGTCATCATGCATCCATTCACACAACCTTCACACTTATCAAAGAGCTGGATTTTCCCATCCTGTTTCTTCATTCCTTTTCTCCTGTTTTTCAGCCACAGGTGCACAAAATAATTGGATCGAAGATATGGCTCTAATCCATCAAGATCATCAAGGCCACCCACAGCCCAGCCAATTCCCACAGCAGTATAGGTGAAAACACACATAATGCTAAAGCTTTTACTATCATGTAAAAAGCACATTTATAAGAAAGATTAGGTTGTAGTTTCACAGAATCTATAAACATAGAATTAACAGAATAAGCTAAGCTGACAGTTTCAAAGGAAGAGTTAGTTTGTTACCTACAATAACCAGACCAGAATTCCCCCAGTGGAGTTTTACGTTAATACAAGGAAATCATCACCCATGCTTTTAAAAACAAAGGCAAAACCAGCAGTAATAATTAAGCTGCCTATTTTGTAACAGAAGATAGAGTGATGAAGGCCAGAGAGTTTTTTGTTACCGAAAGAATGGTTACAGACAGAAAGCACAGGGAGGCAACAATGACTACAGCAAAAAGGAGACACCAAGGAAGACTTACTGATAAACAGAGGGAAACAATAACCAGCAGTCAAGGGACTGGAGCAGCACAATACTAACATTAAGGGAAGAGGAAAACAGCTAGCTTACTTTCTTTTAGATAATGACAGAAGTAGTACAGCAGAACACAGGCACAGCTGGGGAGCAGATATTAGAGAGGTGGTACCTGCACAGCAAGCAGTCTTCTGAGACCAGCACAGCTACCTTGTACTTTCAACTGTCAAATTTTATATTTTTCCTGAGATTTCATCCATCTATCTGGAGCTACCTGGGTCACTAGAACCAAAGAAAGTAAGAGACAAAAACATCGGAGGAGAACAGATTGGTGCTATTTCCTGGGGCTAACAGAGACACTCTACCACCCAGAAGCACAAAGCCTCCCAACTAATTGAGCACAAGAGCAACCACAAAAACAAAGCCACAGAAGACTCCAGATCACACCTTTTCCCTTTTCTAGCACACCAAATAGAAGCTAGCTTAGAAGAAATAATAACAGAGCTACCAAGCAGCTTTGGAAAAAGGGCCAGTAGAAATGAATAGAACATTAAAAGGTAAAATAAAATTAAGAAGGGCCCCCACCACCACATAAAAAACCACCTGACTGAAGTCACTAGGAGCACCTAGAATTGTACAAAAACAAAGAGAGAATATAGTCATAGAGCTTACAAAGCTAACTAAACAAGAACCATATCTCACCCTTGAAGCCTGCCTTTCCATCTTACCTTGCGTACAAGGAAGAGCTTCTTTCTGTTTCACTGCAATCTTCAAGCCTTCAACACCACATCTATTAGTCAATTACAAACTCCAGGCTTAGTTCACAAGGGAGCAGCTGGAAAGACAAAGTCAGTTCTCACAGAGCTTACACTGTTTATACACAGCACAGCACATCTCATCTCCCACGCATCAGTGCTGAAACAGTGCAGCAACTTGACTGGAGCATCTCCAAGCAAGTAAAGTCTCCTGCTACAGGTTACAGGAGTTGCTATATTAGCTGTTTACTGCAGACACACCCAGGCGTATCTCTGAAGTTACTGAAAAAATATCTGGGTTTTTTTGTCTATTTAACAGAAAGTAAGAAACTACAGATTTACAGACAATATTTATAGCACCATACATGCTTTTGGTTTCTAATCTAATTGCTTCTCACCCACGAGCACATCTTAAATAGTACACAGACATAGCTTTTTAATTGTATTTCATCTTAGTCACATTCAATTGTTAAAAAAGGCTGGTTCCTCTAAGCAGAGACTATATTTAACTAAAGGCACTAAGAAAACATACAAACACTCCAGACTTACAAGTATGCAACATAGGTACATAAGGCCAACACATAATCCAAGCTACTAAAAGAAGCAGAAGTTTTTGCATAGACTTTAAAAGCATTCGGACACAGAACTGAAAACCACTACCCATAGACAACAGAGACTCAGACCAGAAGCATAGCTACAACGACTTTAACCTTTAAAAAAAGGCAGCAATATCACCTGGCTAAGGGAGCGCACCTCCCACCGGTGACCACGGAGGCTTCCAGCCACCGAGAAGAGCCCGCACACAGAAGAATGGAGCTTCACCGGGCCAAAAAACAAGGCCAGTCACGACCAGGCGCCCTTCGAAATAGACCCCCCACCTCCTGCGGACGCCATCTTCCCAACAGCACTTCCGCTAAGGCGCGGGAGCGAGCAGCCAATCGCGGCGGTCTTTATACGCGCGCGGGGCCGGGAGGGAGGGGGCACTTCCGAGGGCCCGGAACCTTCTGGGAGGTGGGCGGTCCGGCGCGACTGCGCATGCCCCTGGCGGGCGCTTTGAAAAGGGGGCGCGCGGCGCTGCGCGTGGCAGAGAGGCTGCGCGCTGCTGGGGGGACGTCGGTGCGGTGTTGTCTGGCTCTGTGAGGGGAGGGGTTGAGCGGGCGGGGCTGAGGGAAGAGCGGCGTCTTGGGCTGCAGTTAAGAGGCTGTCCTTTTTCTGTTTCGCTGCTTGTATTTTTCAGTGTTTTTTTTGTTAAGCGTTGCCTTCAAATTTAAAAGTTTGCTGTTTTTATATGTGGTTTTGATTAGTTAAAGTAAGGAGGTAAGTGGCTGTGTTGAGGTAATTAGGGCACCTGGGTGGGTGGTGTAGTCTGTGCTTAAATTCAATCCACCTGTGATGGTTTCCTTGTAGAGGGGAGCAGAAGCAGAGTGTTTTAAATGTTGCTGAGGTGAAGAAATGTTTTTTTCAGTTAAATATGGATTAGTGATAGTTAAGCGTGTGGTGTTTGTGGTTTTTTTGTTTTAGCTTCTCAATTTCTTTAAAGTGGGTGGTACTTCTTTTTCAGATCTGAAATAGGAGCTTCACTTTTGTGAGAAAGGAAGGTTCTGGTGGCTTGAAAAACCCTGATAGGGTGAAGGCTGGTCAGGATCACCTGTTGATCAAGTGAGCAAGCAGGTGGGTAAGCTAATGGCTCATCTGTGGGTTTGCAAAACTGGCAGTATGTGCTTCCTTTATCACTATGAATATGTAGTAGAGGGGATTTTTTGCCTAGTGGGAGATAGCCCTGTTATGTTGTAGTATGTTTAGTATGTGGAGTGTTTCTGATATAGTAGAAAAAAAGCATGTTGAGGTGGGCTGAACCTAACATGACAGAGCAAAGATACAGATACTGATACCAATAAAAGCTGTGTATGGGTGCTGAGCAGTAACACGGAGGATTAATAATGCAAAATCAGGGAAAGGAAGGGAAGAATACATAAAGCTCTTTCTCTCTAGGAAAGCTGTATCTGGTATGTCAGTATATGTTTTGTGTCCTTATAGGTAATTTTTTTCCATTTCAGCATGACCGAGGGGAAAAAAGTTAACTTGGCATAAATACAGAGAAAGAACATAACTCTGAAAGGAATAATAAATAATTCTTATTGTTTTACTTAAAAAGCTTTCAGGGAACAAATTTAATATCAAAATCTGGGAAGGGGGTTTGGAGGAAGTGGAAATTCAGTAAGAAGAAATTTCTGTAGACTAAGGAAGCCAAGTGATTCACTGTCTTGTTTATAATGCAATCAGTTTAAGTGCAGGTATAAGAGTGCTGTTGGAAGATTGGAAACCTGAGTGTTGCTAACTTGATGTGAGACATGAGGTAGGCTACTAAAAAGGGCAGGTGCTAGTGTATGGCTGGTGAAAAAAGCATGTTCTGAGTATTGCTTGAGACAGCAGCTCTTTGGAACTTGCTTCTTACAATTCCATGAACTTAATGTGCTTGTTAAAGCCTGGATTTAGTTTTTTCTTGTGTAGAGGTTGAGGAGTAACATTTGCAACATTATTTATTTTGGTCTTTCAAGTTACAGGGACATGGAGCCCCTTTGTAAAATACTTTATAAGGTGGATTTTCTGTGTGTGCTCTTAATATGCAATTAGACAGATAGGCCTGGAACTGAGATCAAAGGTTGTGCTGTGACAGTAACTCTTCCTGTTCTCCATGTAGGCTGTTATTGAGACTTATTTTGTAAAAGTTGAAAGTCTCTTTTTCTGCTTTCAAAACACATGTTAAAATAAATAAAGTATATCTGTTAGAAACCTAATATTCTTAAGAGCCTTAAGTATTTGTGCTAAGCAACTAGCTAATGCCCAGACTAACAGAGTATTATGCAGTGTAAGCAGTTACTCTGTTGGAGAAGAGGTGACTAATATGTGAAAAAAGGACTTTGCATTTAACATATGCTGGTCAAGCCATACATCAAGTTGCAGAATCAATATACCTTATGGGATAAAGCTAGAGCTGTCATGCAGTTTTAGCTAGTAAGGGAAATCAAGTTTTATCTTAAAAGAGAGTTGTTTATTGCACAAGATTAGGGTAATGTATATAACTCTGTAAAATGCTGCCTGCTTTTATTAGGCAGAAACTTCTTTATTTAGAAGGTGTACTTGCAGCTGTAAGGAAGTGAAAAGCATGCTAAATTAACAGATTTGAGTATATAAGGTTGCTTTCTGCCAAATATAGGCTCTGTACTGATTTGTCCTGCTTTTTTTGCAGCTGTCATGGCAGAGTGTGAGGTTTCTTTGGCTGTTTGTTGAAAACCATGCCCTACAGCTTCTTGACCAGCATTTTATCTCTCCTGAGATGCTGCCTTGAGCTGCAAGAGTGATAGTGAAAGATAACGTTGGTCTCCAGGTCACTTGCCTGCTGTAGGTGACCCTGCTTTGGCAGGAGGGTTGGACCAGATGACCCACAGAGGTCCCTTCCAACCCCTACGATTCTGTGATTCTGTAAATGCTAGGGGTGGGTGTCTACATGGGTGAGAAGTGGGGCATGAGGCCCTTAATTGCATGTTAGTTTGCATTCATGAGCAGTGAATTTGTATTTACTAGCTGGATCCAAAGGATGTTCTATATGATGTATGTAAGCACATCCAAGAAACCTTTTGGTGTTCTCAGAAGCTTTGTCTTGTTGCTCCCCTGTAGAGAGTTGAAAGAGATGAAGGAAGCACAGAGGAGAGTCCTGGTGCTAATGGAACACATCACCTGCAAGTATTTCCTTCTAATAGTGCTGGGAAGTGTGCTTATGAAGTAGTTGATTAGTCTTTGCACAGAGAAACCAGGAAGGTGGCAGTTGGAAAGTTTGGTTTGTGTTGCAGTTAATAGTATAATTGTGACTTGAGTCAAGAAACACTGATGAAGTGGCACTAGGGGGTCTTAATTGTTATAGCTGTTAAGGGCTGTACTAGTGAGAGAAAAATGAAGCTAGAGGTAAGTATGTATACAGACTGTTCTGATCCCCTGAAAGAATATTAAATTACCTGCCTTTGTGTCAGAAATGAATTAGGTTGTAGTGGTGCCTAAGAATGTAACAGGATTTCTGACAATCCACAGATGAAAGGTCTTGCATGTGACAGATCTCTTGTTTGTTTTTTTGGCATTTTTTGTTTATTTAAAAGTAACTTGCTGTTTATGTAGCTCTGCTTTCAGCTAGCTGCAGTGGCCTTAGTGCACTTCAGTGTGGGCAGTGCAACAGAGCTCCTTTTTTTAGAACTTGGGAGTCTGAGTTTAGTGGAGTTGCGTTTCCCTCTAATTTTTCTTTTATTGTAAATACTGAGCTGAGTGTTCCATGTAAGGCTACTCAAAAGTAGCGAGGCTGTTCTTCTATCCAGACTACGCGTGCTGTTTTTAGAAGTTATAAATAAGGAAATTTCATAGAATCATGGAATGGTTTGGATTGGGAAGGACCTTGAAGACCATCTGGATTTAGTCCCCCTGCCATGGGCAGGGACACCTTCTGCTGGACCAGGTTGCTCAAAACCTTGTCCAACCTGACCTTGAATGCTTCCAGGCGTGGGCATCTACAGCTTCTCTGGGCAACCTCTGCCAGGGCCTCACCATATCTAAACCTACCCTATTTCAGTTTAAAGCTATTACCCATTGTCCTGTTGCTCCATGTGCTTGTAAAATTCCCTCTCCAGTTTTCTTATAGGCCCCTTCAGGTACTGGGAGGCTGCTGTGAGGTCTCCCTAGTGCCTTTTTCTCTCCAGGCTGAACAGCCCCAACTTGCTCAGCCTTTACTCCAGCCCTTGGCTCATTGCTGTGGCCTGTTCTGGCCCTGCTCTGACAGGTCCCTGTCTGTCCTGTGCTGAGGGCTCTGGAGGTGGATGCAGGACTCTGGGGGGGGAGAGGGGGTGTGGGAGTGGTCTCACCAGAGCGGGGGGGGCAGAATTGTCTCCCTTGACCTGCTGGCCATGCTGCTTTTGATGCAGCCTTGGGTATGATTGGCTTTGTGGGCTGTGAGCATATGCTGGTGGGTCATGTTGAGCTTGTCATCAACCAACAAATTTCCAAATGCTTGGCTTAACAAAGTATTCCTTTGTGTGTGATAAGCTTATGCCCTTGCTTTTCAGCTTATGGTTTGAATACAGATCAGTCAGCTTTTAATGAGGCTTTTTAATGAAGTCCTAGTCCTGTAGAGAACTGGAGAGGTGTTCTGCATGTAATTTTCTGCTCCCTGTGTGACTGAAACCGCAACAAATATGTATAGGTCTTTACAGGGATTCAGAGACCAGGCTGAAATGGCTGATAGAACGGCCTTTTCCTTGGACTGCCTTGTTGCAGTGAGGGAAAGTAAGTGGTCAAAGTGCTTGTTGGATCTATGGCTCTTGCTGGAGAGTTGCAGGCTTTTCTGGAACACAGCTGTTAGGCCTTGTTTATTGTGCCTCAGGCTGTAGGACAATGATGGAATGCTAAAACTTGCTGCTGGTTTCAGGTTTATAAATGCGTGATTGGTGGGTGACTGACCACAAAATGGTGTCTAGTACTAAATATTTGGAGACTTGGTGAGACGTACAAATTATGTGTATCTTGCCATGTGTGATCATTTAATAGGGCAATTACTGGGCAAAGCATACACTGGAGGGCAGTTTGAACTATATAGAAATCTTGTCTTAATACATGTTGCTTTTTTAATGCTTGCAGAGACAAGAGCCAGTCTGAGAAAGCTTGTAATGTGCTGCAAGCTGAAGTGGTAGGAATGTTAAGCTCTTCGTAGTTGATGACATTTTTTTCAATGTTAGTAGCTTTAGTTACAAATATCATACTGTGATGGAAGATGGGCTGTGATCCTTAGGTTCAGACTCAGCTAGCTGTAGGAATGGAGAAGAACATGAGAAATACTGGCTATAAGGGACCAATGAAGTTGAAGGCAATGAATATTCTCATCCAGATTGCAGACTGTAAGGGACAGGAAGCCTTTGGTTTGCCTCTTCTCCTAACTTTCTGCTGTTTTGAATCACAAGTGGTTTCTTGGGTTTTTCAGTAGGATGAGGATGTGACTATGTTAATATATTAAGATATAGGCTAGCATGAAGGTTTTGAAGTGGGATGCAAATGTTAGATCATAGGCATACGGTTGGTAGTCATTGTCTGTCCTGCTGAAAACATGTAACACTCAGTGCATGTACAACTGGGGAGGCTCTTGCTGGGAAGAAAAGCCAGCAGAGGAGACCCTCAAGGGATCCTTTAAATTTTTTCCTGACCTTTCAAATACCCTTTAGGAATTGAATTTAGGTGCTTGATATTAGAAAGCAGATTTTGATTAATAGTCCTTTAAGCAACAGTAGAGAACAGTGTTCATGTTGCAGAATAGCAGCTGTCGATAAAGCTACTTCATTGAGATGAATGTTGCATACAAGTGTGGCATTTATTGACAAACTTCAGTTGGCTTTTGAAGGACATGATTACAGGTGTAGACTTAAATTCTTCTTCAAGGCACTTAAGTAAGTGCACATAAGTATGGAGGCTCTATACCTTAAGTAGCCATAGTTTCAGTAAATGCACTGTATACTTTCTTCATCTGTGAATAGTAATTGAGTCCTGGACTGCATTTATAGTGCTGTGGGAGTAATACAACTACCATGATGTATAATAATGCTTAAGAGCTCCAGGGAGGCTCATTTACATGATAGTGAGGGAAATGATCTTGCCAGGAATAAGAATTAAGAGGCTGGCATTATGTGAATTGCAGAATGGATTTCAGGTGGGGAAGTATGAGTAGACTAGAGTTGTGAGGGGAAAAAAGGGGTGTAAAAGGAATTTAAAGTGACAATTAGAAAGATGGGTTGGATCTTATTTCTCCTTTGATTGTGATTTGAAATAAGGAGCTTCTCTTCCTCTGTAGGCACTTGGAAGAGGCATTAAGTTAGCCTTTAGAGAACTGGATGCTGCTTCTGTTTCTGAAGATCCTGACCATCTAGTTTCACTGAAGGGGAAACCCAGGTGTGTAACTCCGGTGGGAGATACAGAGTGTATCTAAGACTTGATGTGGTCAGCTGGGAGGGAGGAATTCTGTGCAATGATTTTGCATTGTCTGGGTAAAAATGTGGTTTGTGCTTGTTCACTTAGGGGTCTTCTGGAAATTCTGGGACATCTGTGTCTTTTCCTGCAAAATTGCTGTTCGCTGGTGTCATATGTAGTAATACAGGAGGAGTTTTTCCATGGCTGTTCTGAGTTTGAGGGGCCTTGCTAGTAGCATAGTCAGTCCTTCAGGTGCAGGTGTTCTGTTTTCTGTACTGGAATGCAAAGAAGAATCACTTTGTGGAGCTTTCTATCTTTAGTTGAAGCATTTGAGTTCTAAACACTTTGAATGCTTTTGTTTATAGTGTGAAGCTTGGGTAGTTCAACTTTCTCAGAGTCTGAAGACAGTTGCAAGTGGCTCCCTGTTTATTCCTTAGAATAATGATACCTGAAAGCTTTTGACACTGGCAGCAAGGCTATAAGATGGAAGGGAAACCCAAAGTACAAGTGAAGACCTGTGTCCACTTGATGTGGAAGGGAATTGCTCTGTCTGGATAAGCTCATTTAGTTTGCAGTGGCAGAAAGTTTTGCCTGAAACTGTTAGTAAAACATGGTGAATCGGACTGAAGCTTCTTGGGGAGGAGTGATACCTTGTAGCTTAAGGGGCAGAGAGTCAATATGGCAACAGCAGGTTCTCTTGAAGTGAAGGTGTTGCCGCCTTGTTGCTTCAGTGTATTGAATGAATTTAATGAGTCAGTGGACATCTGCCTGATTGGTCTGTGATAGTCTCCACGTAACCATGGTCATGGGGTAAATTCATAACCACTTGTTACCTGAAATGTTGATCTAACTGCAGAGGGTGAGAACTGTTTTTTCCAAGTACTCCCAAGCTTTATTTAAACTTTGGAGTCTAAGGGTGGTTATTTACAAATGCTAGTTTCCAGGGCTCCTTGTATAGCAGGAGACAAGCTCCTGTGGGATATGATTTGCAGTGGTCCTGACTTAGCTTCAGTATCTGACTGCAGAGTTTGCAACAATTGGCTTCCTTGGCTGAAGTCAGCCTCTGAATGTTCCCAGAGGTGCGCTGAGCTGCTCTGAATGTCTAGTCCATCATATTCATAAAGCATACTGAGATTTTGTGTAAAAGATGCTACTGGAAAGCTAAGTATTATAATTGTCATAAAGTTGATGTTAGTGTGTCTGTGTGTCCTAGGGGAATGCACTGTGTGAGCATAAAGTGACTTGGTGGTTTTTCTGCCTTTAAAAGATAGCAGCTTTTATGGCTGTGCTGTCCTTGTTTATAAAATATATTGATCCAGCAATGCCATAACCTTGAGATATGACTTGTGTCATTAGTTAGCAACTGGAAGTTGCTGTAGCAATCCAGTGAATTAGTGTGAGCACAGGCAGAGGTAGGACTTGCTATTTGGCTTGGTGAGTGGCTGATTTGAAGTTCTACATGGAGGTGTCAAGATGGCAGCATCTCAGTGTTTGAATTGGGGCTGGTTGCCCATATGCATTAAAATAAGCTTTCATGTGTGCTGAACACGTTTTTTACCTAGAAGAACCCTAAATTTTTCATTATTGTTATGCACTTGCTACTGAAGAGCAGCAGTTTTTAGAGGAGAAAAGCGCTATTACCTAAAACATCTTGCAAATGAAAGACCAGTAGGGAAAAGAGACTGGAGTTGATGAGTAGTGGGGCAAAGCAGTAACTGACAAATACCAGGAAGATACTTGAAGTCCTCACAATGTTGTTGAGCTTTTTGGTGCTTGATTTCTTGCTGTACTTGCACAAGGAGAGCTTGCTTGATCAGATGGGGACTTCTAATACCATCTGCCACTTAGTTCATGCTTTACCTCTGCCCTTCAAGACAGCTGAAGTTTCTGTTTGGTGGGGTAGTACTTGCAGTGGTGGGAAGTTAACAATAGCTTTCAGCAGAACCATTTTGAAATCTGTTGTGCCATATTACCGTAGAAGTCTTTTTAAGATTGTAATGCATTCATCTCAAATCTGAGCTGCTTATAAAGCATTGGCTGAGATTTTTAAGATGTTTAAATGTACCTGTGTATCATTAGTCAGGCAGTAGTCTATTCTTGATTTCAATGTGTGGTGAAACCTTCAAACTGTTCATCTGTGTCCTTTAGTAACCAAGAGTTAGTAAAGTGTGCCCTAGTTTTATGCAGCTTGTCACACAGGCAAGTTTTGAGATGCTGTAGTAATCTCAAGATGGCTTCTAACCTCCTAAGAACAGCTGGGTAGGACCTGATTTGATGCCTGCTTCTCTGTGCAAGTATTCATTTCAAGTGTGGAGATAGTTGTGTGAATGTCATTAGGTTCAGCAGCCCAACTGCTTTCCCATGAGGGAAGGGGGGGACACAGCTGGGCCCTTAGCAGTATTAGTTTCACTGTCACTTATCACCTGACTTGGCAAAATTGCCTACCAGAATCTAGACAATATGCAGCCCAAGTGATAGCTTTATTGCAGACATGAGATCAGGGTCCCAAGAATTGTCTGTGTGGCTGGCATCTCATAGCCTTAGGTCATGTGGGAAAGCTCTGGTCAGTTACAGCCTCACTCTTTAGGGAGAGATGTTTGAAGGAGTCTGCCCTTGGTTCTTTGTAGCCTGTGCTTGAAGGGAGACAGTGTTATTTCACATCACAGTGACTGGATGCCTAGAGTGAAAGGTGACTGTCTAATGCCTGCTGTCACAAGACCGTGTCATGCTGCTGTTCTCCACCTGACTGAAAAGGGGGGAGAGCAGGCATAGGCTCAGAGCTTGCTGAGGTGTTTAGCTCTTTGGAGGCTGTTATTCAGCAGGTAGCTGGTGATGCAGTCACATGTGCAAATGCTCTAACAGCTTAGAGATACTTTGAGCTTTTGTTACTCTTAAGAAATTTATATCACTGTCATCCTTTTCATTTTAGTAATGAGAAAAAAGAGCTGAAGATAGGTGAGGACGGCTTCCCTTTATTTTCAGAAAGTGGTTGTGGGCAGGTAGGAGGGAAAAGGCATGTTGGCTGTCCTGGCTCTTTCTGCTGCCTGGTGTAAGCTAGTACCCCAGGATAACTTTTCTGCTCCTGGTGGCTACTAGCAGCAGTGTAGCAGGCCATAATCAAACCTTCCCCTCATCCCTACTGGGTGAATGCTGATGGGACCTTACCTGAGCTGGTGCTAGAAGAAGAAACGAGGATACCTTACAGCAACTGGAAGCTTGTTTGGGAGGTTCATGCTTTCATGTGCTTTAATATTGCCAAAATGACATGAAACTGTGTAGCTGAGTCCTGAGCTTTTCATAGTATTTTTGTGTGTGAGAGCACTGTGCCATTTGTAGACAAAATGTTTCTAAGTTGAACTGGGTACTTTGATCTTCGAAAAAGAAAAGGAAAAGGGAGTTGTCCTAGCTAGAGCTGTTAACAGTGCTGAAAACGCAGGTCAAAAGCTGACAGGATTGCGCAGTGTACTTCTGCAGTTTGTATGCTGTAAGAATAGCATTAATGGCTGCTTGCCAGCTGTGACACCCTGCCAGACAACTTGCATTACTGGTCCTGGTACATGCTATGACACATGCTAATGTCTGTAATGTTGCCTACAAATGGCAACAAACAGTAGCCTCCTTGGGAAAAGGAGGTGGGAATGTAGAAGGTCTGTCAGAAGGAAGGCACTGCTGACAACTCTGAATTGACTGCTGAGATGAACAAAACAACCCAGGTAATGCTTGGCAGAAGCTCATTGTCTGTTTTTTGGGTTGCCATGTATGTAGAGGGACAGTGTAGGTTAAAATGGTGCTGTTTCCATGTCTACTTCGTACTGCTGTGAGCTTGGATTGAAAATACTAAGATGGGACAGAAAGGACTATGCTAGATGCTGTAGATGGCAAAGACAGTCTGCTGTTGAACACTTCTCCAGTGGGGAGGCTGCCAGAATACTATAGCTTCTCAGGTTTTATGGCATATGAAGTTGGCTAGGAGACCTAGTGCTGCTGTGGCAGCCAATCCCTGAAATAGGTTTCTGGTGTCAGCCTGACACATTGCTGATGCCTGTGGTAGATGGGGTGGGGGCTAAAATGAAATATCTAGCTGACAAGTACTTGAATAAGCCAAGTGCTTTACAAGTGAACAGCAGTCTTCAGCATTGCCTTCCTACTGTACTTCGTTAATTGGATTGTATAATCATCACTTAACTGGTTTCTTTGTTTTTCAGCTCTTGTGTATTCTTTTCTGCAACTGTAGTATGCTGCGATAATGTGGATCCCTTTTGACCTGATATCACGATGGCTAAATTCTTAAAAGGATTTACATGAGATGAAACAGAAATTACTTCTCTGGTAACATGGCCTTTTCTTAATTACTATTTTTTTTAGATTTTTTAGGAAGAATTGGTGAACCTACTTAATGGGGGTAGGGTGTGGTTTTTCAGAAAATAGCCAGCATTGCCTGCTATGTGCTGAAACACATCCCCTCAAAATGTTGCATGAAGAAAAATGCCAGTCTCCTTGTTAGTGAGGTCGAGTGATCAGAAGTAGTTTCTAGGCATAAACTGTATGCTGCAGATGATATACCTTCATTATTATTCATGCAATGCTCTCTTTCCTTCTGCTCAAGGTTTAATGGTCTGGTAAGCAGGACAGTGGCATCCTAGAAAGGCAGCAGTCATCCTAACCCTTCTTTCTTAATGTTCTGAAGTGTTCCTATTAATAGACAGGACAAGGGCTCCTGTCCCAGTCCTTGCTCTCTCATTAGCATGGTTTTCATTTTTCAATGGAGCTGGCTGATGTGCTCATTGGACCTTGAAGGATTTGTTCTATGTCAGATGCAAGATGTGAGCTTAAACACAAGATGTGGCTTAAACTTACAGAGGAATTGCCACAGGGATGATGGTGAAAACCAGCTGAAGATATGTTGGTATACTTGCCTTGCTTACCAGAGGGATAGTCCTTTTTGTGGTTTTGCTAGGAGGAAGCAGTTACTGGTGTTTTCAGGTGGAATGGATGATGCCTTTAGTCTTTCAGTTGTAGTGGTGATAGGCCTGTTTGAGGTCAGAGCAACAGAAATGGCAAAGCACTGTTGTGGAGGTAGAAAGACTGAAGATCATGGGTAGCAGTGCCTGTGGCTTATCTTTTTATATGAAAAGGAAGACTGGTTCAGTATTGACAGCAGTGCAGAAGGATGAGGAGTTACTCTGAACACTTCAAGGTGGTGGTCTTCATCCAAGGATGGCAAAACACTATCCAAAGGTGAATTAGTAGTATGTTTGTTTACAACTAGCTGAGGAACCAAATGTGACACTGTCCTAGGTCTGTAGGGGAAAGGACTGATAATATTGCTAGTTCTGAAGTGAGTGTAGGGACTAGCCTGCCATGTGAGAATAACTTGCTCTCATGTAGTACTTTCCAGGTGTCTGCTGTTGGTCCAAATGCTTAAGTATCTTGAAAATAAAACCAAGTTTTAGGTGAGGGCTGGCAGGAGGTCACTTCATTTAAAAAGTTTGGCTTAGGAACTGCAGGCCTGAAGTGGTAGATCCCTTGTTTTCACTCCAGATGATGCAGATACACTACTCCTATGTTGGTCTATGGTAACTGGTAAGTTAGTGTGTTTGCAGTGAATGGCTAAAACAGATGGGTGGATGAGATAAAATCAGTAACTGCAACAGTGAGTTGGCTTTTATCTAGACTACATAAAAAAACACTTATTAGGCAAGCCAGTCAGTTGCTATGTGGATGAGCTTTTTGGTTCTGATGTTACCTGAAAGTATCTGTTTCTGCTCTATAGCTGCCAAATGGAAGTGATGTGTGCTTTAGTCTCTAGGGGTATATGAAATGGATATGTCCAGGCTTTGCGTGATACTGGACTCCACAAGCAGCCTCCTTGAAACCATTGTGAAAAGCCAGATGACAGATCTGCTTTTTAGGAATGCTGCTTCCTTGAGAAGATTTTGAGGGAAGTGTGTGAGTCCTAGGATGAGAAGACAAAGTTTACTAAGTTGGTCTATTGTTCCTCTGCCTGTGTGTCTTAATACCTTTTGGAAAGGTAGAGCTAGTTAAAATCTTTTTGCTGGCAGAAAGAAACAAATAGCTTCATAAACTTATACATAAAAAGCCTTATATATTTATAGACAAAAAGGGGAGAAAAGGGGCTTCGAAGGCTGCAAAAAATGTCTGTTCTTAACATGCTAGTTGGAGCAAAATAAGTGTAGGAGGTGATGGTAATAGTATGAAAGAGTGTTATAGGGATGTGGGGAAGCAGGAGTAGCTGGTAATAAAGGAGGGGAAAGATGCTGATGCTAGGTAAATGGAGTGGAATTGGTGATACAAGGAAGACTACTGGGAATTTCTAGGGTTTTTCAGGAGTGGAAGCCATTCAAGGCTTCAAGTAGTGGGGGAACTCCAGACTCTATGGAAGGTAGCCTGAAGGGACCGGAGTACTACCTTCACTGGCCTAAACTGATTTGTGAGCAAAAGGTTTCTGAGCATGTGTTGTGCGACAGACCTGAAGGGTTACTTCTGCTTTACATGTGGGATTTACTTGGCAGACCATGTGATTAACCAGTTCATCTGTTGGCGTCAAGCTGACTGGAAAAGTTATGTGAAGTGGGAAATACTAAGCAGTGGAACTTGAAAGCTGGTTAATCTTGAAGTGAGAGTAGTAGTGTATGTGCTTGGTAGGCTATGTGCTGAGTAATGCTTCTGAGTGGGAACTCAATGTTAAAAGCTTCATCCCATGTGGCTGTGGCACTGTGTTGTATAGCTATAGAGTGGAGATAACGTGTGACTCTTCTTATATCAAACTTCCTTAAGTTGCGTTCCCAGGTTAGAAAGCAAAACTCAAGTTGCAACTTTTAGGCAGGAAAGGATTCACTCCTATCGAGTGACCTATGTGGGGTAACAAGTTCAGTGCTTTTTATGTAGGCTTATGTACAAAATTCTGTACAAGGCAGCTGCTCTAAGGACTTGGAACACTCTCTAGTTCATCCTGAGCTAGTGAGGTAATAATCTCTTCAAAAGGAGTAGCTGTCAATAAGTGAGCAGATAGTAGCAAGATAGGTTGCTATAGGAGAAGGACTCTGCTTACCCCTAAGATGAACCTCTGGTAATGTGAATGTTTTTCACCCTTCTGACCTCATTGCTCATGGTCTAGCTGTTGCCCTTAAATGAAAGAGACCACTCATTTTATTGCTGGGCCTTGTTGTTTGTACTCGGAAGTGAAAGAGCTGGGAGGAAGCTCACTTAAAGGTTTTCCACAGTGTTTCTATGGAAACCGCTGTCTCCAGCAGGTTGTCCAAAGGGCACAAGCTGTGGATGCCTCTGAGTAATTGTTATGTTCACATGCTTCTGGGCCTTATCCCTGGACATGAGCAGATCTCTGAAATGGTTTCCTAGGTGACTGCATTTTCCACGCTGTGGACAGTGATAGGCGTGTTAGCAATGCTGAACAGTGCTTTCTGCACCTCTTGCTGCTGTTGATAGTGTCTGCTGAAATCTTGGGGCTATAGGTATTGTCTTTGTAATAGTTTTTAATGTCTGCAGAGCTTCTTGGGGAGCTTGATACGGTGAAAAAGTTCTCTTTATGGATGAGGACTTAAGAATTAGTTCAATGTGTACTGAAAAGTAAGAGATGCTTCATAAGAAAGGAGTTGTAGGCTGATCGATAGTTCCTCTGCTATCTTAAAAGGGTTAAATGCTTGCCTGGGTACCAGAGGCCTTATTTTGTCTTTACCTGTTGAATCTTGACAGATATCTGGGGCTTCTGTTGGTGTGTAACAAATCTTTTCCCCTTTGATCTAAAATTGGTTTTAGTGTGTTTGTTTTCCTGTGCTGGTGTTGATATCTGAGTTGCATGGGTTTATGAGGCAAAACAAATGTTGGTTCTGCAATCTTTAGAGAGATTTTTCTGAACAAAATTAAGTTTTTGTGATGTTCAGCTGCTGTATGGAACTGTTCCATTGTTTAATGTAAGCTTGAACATGGAGCAGACTGATAGATGGTCAGCAGTGCCTGGGCGGAAAGAATGCATGATGCTGTTGTCAGTATGTACAAGCTTCTGTACAATACTTCTGCTTGTTTTTTTGACTTTCAAATTGCATTTGCACCTCTGGGGCTAGCTATGCACAGAAATGCAGGGCAACATCTTAAAGGCGTTTCCAAAAGCAATTTCAGGTTGTGCCAAAAGCAAGGAAAAGTCACCAGCAAGGCTTTTGCTGTTCATAGGCTGTCTGATAGAGTTTCTTCTGTATGGATAGATTTGTATATTGAAGTGTAGCATCAGTGAGTATAAACTGAAGTGGAGGGGGAGAAAGTGAAGACAGCTCTTTCCACAAAAGCTGCAGCAGTAATTTAGGTAGACAGAGTGAATTGTTCAAAGTTTTTGAGCTGACTTGACATCTTCATTTAAATGACTACAGGTAGTCAGGTGCTTAAGGACTTCAAGTTTTTCAAGTTTGACAGTAATACGACTTCCTCATAGAACATCCACTAGTTCAATGCTGTGTTATTGTTTGGGTACTGACTGGGAAAGGAAAAGTATGAGGGAGTGTGCAAAGCATGTCAGTTGCTGAATAAGAAGACACATGTTGTCCTTAGAGGTTTGCTAACAATGTGTACAGATGCAGCTGAATGTTTTATTTGTAGATAACCCCCTGTGGCAGAGTACTGTGACTTCCCTAAGAGGCTACTGAGAATTTTGAGACAGGAGGCAGAAGAACAGAAGCTGCAATGAAAGACAACAAAGGCAGCATGTCTTGTTACTTCATGAAAGACTATGGCATTTGTCCAGGCAACCCCAAGAGGTCTATAGTAATTCAGGCGAGCCTCTGTCTTTTATCTGGTTGAAGTGCATGAGGGCAGTTTGATCAGGATAATGTTTACTCCCCTCCCAAGAGCACCAGAGAGTTTGGTCTGTCATTTCTGTCTGCAAGGGCATGCTGAAACACTGTGTGCGCATGGTCTGGTGCTGAACAGGAACAGAGTTTCCTGTTGTGAGCTGAATCTGACAACAAAAATATGAAATGGCTGTAACATATGTTGCAGGACTGCCAAATGTTTGTAGCCAGACTGACTAAACACGATGCCGGAATACTTTTTCCATTGATGCTAGGGTGAAATGTGGAAGTGATGTTGCTGTAAGGAAAGTGGTGTACCAGCTCAGGGTAACTATGTCTACTTTTTAAATCAATTGAACAAACTGGACCATATGCTTTTTCTTATGGTGCCCTTGTGCAAGGGAAGAAACCTAACCTTTTAAAAAGTGATCCTCTTTTTAAATAGATTCATTTTAATGCTGTTTTGCTTACGCTATTAGAGGATCAGGTTTGAAACTACCTAAGGAATGCGAAGGTGCACAAGTCCGTGGGATCTGATGAGGTGCATCTGTGGGTCCTGAGGGAACTGGTGAATGAAGTTGCTGAACCTCTATCTGTCATATCTGAGAAGTTGTGACAGTCTGGTGAAGTTCCCACAGACTGGAAGAGGGGAAACGAAATCTCCCTTTTTCAAAAAAGGGGATAAAAGGACCCAGGACCAGTCAGGCTCATCTCTGTATCCAGCAACATGATGGAGCAGATCCTATGCAAAACTAGGCTAAGGCACATGGAAAACAAGGTGATTGCTAACAGCCAGCATGGCTTCAGTATGGACAAATAGTGTCTCACAAATTACTGGTTGACAAGGTCGAAATCTGTCTTCTAACCTTCATGTAGCACAAATTTTTAAAGGGATGTTTATGACTCCCCCTGCTTAATTAAAAACTGCAAGGGAAAACTGACAGCAAAATTCTTGTTTGGGTTCTGTTGTTTTGAGGAAGAAATCTTTAATATCTGGAGAGAAAACTCCTTGGAGCTGTCTTGTGCTTATGTGCATACTTCCTGTAGGATGTGTGAGATGGGGGGTTTATGGATTTGCTGGAAGAAGTCTATAAGGCAGGTAACTTTAAGATGTGGAAATTGCTTCCTCTGAAATGTTGTCCTGAGATTGTAGTTTAGTGTTGCAACTTTTCTTGTTCTGCTCTGGATAGCTCAACTAAAGCTATGCTTGAGCTGTTTGTGCGGACAGCTGTTTCCTAAATAATCAGGTAATGATTATCTTTTGATCTGCTAAAGAGAAGAGCTAATAGATTAATTTTTTTTTAGGAACATGTGTACTTTGTATATGTAGAAACAACCACAAGCTGAAATTCTGGTAGCTTTGGAGCTCATGACATTTTTCAGGGCTCTAGCCTCATGTGCAGAATGTGCAAGCTCAGAAACAGCTTCTGTTGAAATTGTACTGTTGAGCTAATCCATTCTCTTTATCTGAAGATCTTGAGTTTGTATCAGATCAAGGACAAGGCTGGGGTTTGTTTCCTAAATCTACAAAAATAGATGAATGTGGAAATAAGGAGCATTGTTTCCAATGATTTAGAACTGGCTTTCATGTTCGTAGGCAGACCGAAGAACAAGTAACAACTTGTGGCAAGACTTGGTCTGTCCTGTGCACTACCTGAAGAGCTCGGCATAAGAACTAGCTCCGGCTGATTTGCTCTTGTTCTTCAAAAACTTGCTGCCAGAGAGGGTGTCTGATTTGGAAGGCTCCTGTAGCCTGAAAATTGCAGCATCTTAAACCCCTGAAGCTTCCCTCCTTCAAAAAACACAGATAATGAAAAGCTGATGAAGCACATGAGGAAGTTTCTAGTCAGCAGACTGCAGTGGTGGTGAATCGGATTTCACAGCTCACTAACCTCTTAAGTGTTTAATAAATCCAAGAGATCCATTCCAAGGATAAGGTGGCCCTGGTATCTAACCAGACAGACTCTTACCTGCTGTCATCTTTCTTAAAACTGACCCTGTGCAGCAGGACAAATTACCTGGCTAGCAAAGTGGAAACAAGTGTTTCCATTCTGTGCCATCCTGTCAGCTGTGCTAAAGGTATTTTGGTTGCCATGGCAATATTGCTTCAGATGCTGGTAGCAGGAGTGGTTGTGATTAAGTGAGGCTTTGGGTATGTAGTGTTTTTCCCCCCCTTGTTTGGTTAATTGTGTGACCTTGCATTGACAAATTGAGGAATAAGCTTCTCTGAGCAGTCTCTACTGTGATTAGTTGCTGTGGTAAAATTGGCATGTTCAAACTGTAGTAGGTCCTAAAGACACATTGGTGAATGAGTTGCTGTGCTGGATGGGATAGCTGTGTGTAAATATCTGAAAAAAAACCACCTGTTTTGCAGGTTGCAGTACAGGGAATGGACATCTTGGGCTTTCCTGTAAGCTTGCTTTTTAAGCTGTTATAGCATGTTTGTGCAGGTGATATTGTTCAGTTTTGCAGTGTAAGAATTCATGTATCTTGCTTATTTAGCTGCTCCTTAAGTGATTGCTACTGGCCATGAGTTGTAGATCTAGGCAAATGAAAATCTATGAAGCTGAGACTCTTGCTAGGAAAGGGTAACTGGGGAGCTGACCTAATGAGACAATTGATGTCCTAATTGGACACCTGGTGGAAGGAGGCCTGGCTGGCACCTCACAAGTGGTCTTGAGGATGAGCTGCTTGTTCCTTCAGCTAGATGGCTCCCTGTGGATTGTGTATGTGTGCTTTATTTTTGGACAAGTATGTCTGTATGACTAGTATTTAAAGTTCTGAGTCCTGCTTCAGCTTGGTAGTTGAAAAGTAGTGTAGTGAAAGGCAAGCATAAAGTTATCTTGTTTTCACAGTCCAGCTGTCTACATACAGCTATGGAGAGTCTGTAAACTTCAGTCAAGCTGACTGGTGTATGGACAATTGGGGAAAAATGGAGACAAGTGGAAACATCTTAGCAATGAGACCTTAATGCACGAGGTTCTGTACTGGCAGCCAGCTGGTTTTATTGACATTAACTTCTTCAGGGATGTTGGGAAAATTGTGTGCTAGCTTCTTGCCTTGGTTTGCTTATTCAGTATTAAAAATACTGACTGACCTTGGATCAGTGAAGTTGTCTTAATATGTTACAAGCTAGGGAAGGTAAAAATATTGTGGTTTTTCTAATTGTCCAGGTATTGCATATGAGATTGTCCTGAAACAAGCTTGGTTGCTCTCTATGTAGTGGGGATATTTGCTGTAGTTTTGTTCTTTTTTTTGCCCTGTCAAAGCAGTGATTGATGTCTCTGTTTAAGCCTTGGTTTCCTATGGTGTGGTAGTTACAGGGCAGAAAAAAACTACCTGAACTCCTATGTTCTGGCCAAGCTCCAGCTGAATCTTGAGGACAGGCTCCAGTTCTGTAGGGCTGGATCCAAAGTGTTTTATTAACTTCTGCAGGAGATGACATTGGTGCCCTTCAGCGATGTGGAATGTAGCTTAGTGTGAGGGCATGTGCCTTGAGTGACAGCAGGCAAGATACTGATTTGCATACAGAAGGCAAAAGCCTTTACACAGTGCAGATAATACACATTGTAAAACAGTTACAATAACATTCACTGCAGCCATGAAAACAATTTTACAGCAGATTAAACACACTTAGGAAAGGGAAAAGATGAGGGAGAAAGCAATACTGACACTAAATTAGAGTTCAGTCAGCAGCAGAAAGAATATAAGAGAAATGAGGAAATGTTGCAACTGTCCTACTGCTTAGTTTTTTTTCCCAGGCTAACTCAATTCTGCTTGAATCAATTTTGTTGAGCTACTGTTTAGTTGAGAAGCTTTACTGCTTTCTGAGATGATGCCTGTTAGTGGGGGGAAAAAATAGAACTGGAGTGAACATTAATCTAAATAGCCCTGAGAGGGCAAGTCAGTTGTGGTGTTCTTACATAAATAGTTGTTCAGTGGATTAGGTCTTCCTTCTTTGTTGTATCAAATAACCTGTGAGTACTTGAGGCTATTGGAATTTGTTAAGCAAAATGCCATGTTCAGACATAATCCAGTGGATCAGTTATACTGTCACCACTATGATGTGTGAAGTATTTCAGGTGCATTATGAAGTGTCATGGCTATGTGTGGTTTGGAATCTGTCAGACCAAATGCTGTTTGTGTCCATGTGGTACAGAAGTTCAGGCAAATGCTGAGTTCTGATCCAGACATGGTCCTGAATGGCTGCAGACTGCAGGAACACAAGTGTCCTGTGCTGAGAGCTGTTGTAACATGTAGGGGATCCTAAACCACAAATTCTGGTTTCCTGGATGATGTACCAAATAGCATTTTCCCCTCTAGTGGCCTATAATGCTAGTGAAGCAACTGCTCAGGTGGCGCAGCCCTGTACTTTGCTGAAAGCTTTGAGCAAGTCCCCACTGATTAAACCTGGGAGGTCAAACATATTTGCTGCAACTGCTTGACTGTGTCTGCAGAACTTCCACTAATGAGCAGTTGCTTCTAGACTTTACAGGTGTGATGGCTGATTGTGCAGGATTATTCTTCTGCAGCACATAAACACCTGCTAAAAAGGGAGTAACCTAGTTACAACTGATTTCTCATCTGATAGTTTAACATGTTGTGCTTACAACCCACTTGTCAGCTCTGCTTAATTCAGCATGCAGGTCTCTGTCAGAATTGATTGGGGTTGCTTGGCATCTTTGTAGATATTGATCTTCTGTGTCTGACAAGCTACTGGGCAATTTTAGAAGGGCAGTTGGCCATAAATGGTAAGGGCTGTGGTGTCTGGTTGACTTTATGAAGATGTCTGGGTTCTAACCCTGTGGGCGTTCTCACCTGTGTATTAGTACTACTGCAGTATTCCATAGCAGCTAGCATAGGATTGCTTCCTGCTGAATAGGTTTAGGGCAACTCTGCTGTGCACCAGACTTGGAGCTGGTGATGGTAGATGGGGATTTTGCTTTGGTTTGTATACTGCGAATGGGTAACTTGGTGGAACGTGGGTCTGGATTTTATTACAGTGAAGATATGGCCATGGAGTGTTACAGCAAATGGACAACTTCTGTGTCTGCAGACTTGTATAACAACTGTCTGTCAGCTGAGAAATATGCCTTAGGAATATGCTCAATACTCTGGTCTGTAGAAGGTGTTTCATAGGTGAAAATGGCCAGTGAGATCAATGAGACATGGATAGTCTGTAAGATGGGATAGTTCACCCTATGCTGTCACTTAGGTTAGTGTAGAGTGAGCATATACAGCGGGGGATTCTACTCGCTTGAAGTGTGGAATTGGTGTGATGCACGTTGCCAGCTTGAACAGAAACATAGCTAGTGATACACCTCTACCAATTTTTTCTAGTCAGATCAATTAACTGATAAAGGTAGCTGCTATGGTTTGTGTATAGTAGATGAGTAGCCCCTTTTTGTTAAAAATGAACTGTTTCTGTAGCTCTTCAACCTTGCATGCCTGTTCAGAGAAGTCTATGACCCTGTTGCTATATAGTGCATCTTATTAGAATGAGTGCTTGGAATGGTTTGGGTATATATCAGTGGTGTCAAATTCGGAAGTGAGGCTAGGATGTGGGATAGTACCTATGGAAAGCTTTGTTTCAGAAAATTGTGTGATTGTGAATAGAGCGAATGCTGAAAAACAGAAGGTGAGAGGATCTCTGAGGTGCAAGAAGGTACATCCCTTGTAATTGTTCAGGAGATATGCTCCTTGCTGTAAACGCATTAGCTTCTGAGTAGGGTACAACATGTCATGGTTCATCAGCAGATGGGTTATCCTGTGACAAGACTGTCTGTTTATCTGCATGCATTTATTTGAGGATATCTTTGGAGTATTACAGAAGTTCCAACTCTTGAAGGATGAGAGGAGGTTAAATGAAGGTCAAGAAGTTGATTCTATCGGGATCTATTGGGATTTTCCAGTCTGGCACATTCATTACTTTCAGAAATGGGAACTGATTGTATCTGAAGAGGTGTGGGGAAGAGTGATTTGGATCATGTCTGTTACCTGTCAGCAGGTAATGCTGCACACAGCTGTGAAGAGTGAAATGAGTGCATCTGATGCTATTGGTAGCTCTCCTGTTTGACTTTTTGAGAACTACTACTTGTGTTTTTTTACACATGTGTGTTAGGAAGATCTCATTTATCTTAACTTCTTTCTTGGTAGGGAGAGGTACACCTGGAATGCATGCAGTTGAGTGCTCATGGATGAGGAAGGTGAGTAGAACAATTTGTTACACAGTAAATCTTACTGCAAACTGTTATATTGTTTCTATATGGCAGTTTTTTGAAGTACCATTTGAACTCTGGCTTAAAAGAAATACAAATTTTGGATTTGAAAATACATGACAAAACAATTAGGAATTCAAGTAACTTCTGTTTCCCTTTTAACAAAAGACATACTGCTGTTCTTTAGTCATGGGAAGAGATTAAATACTTATCTGAGGGGACAGTTTAATTTCACTCTTCACTGTGTGCTTGTATAGGTGTTTAGGTGCAGATTGTGGAGGAGAGGTGTAAAAGTTGGGAATTGTGTAGTACTCGTGTCTGAATCTCCTTCTGCCTTGTTCTCAGCACACTGAGTATATTGGTAAACCAGGTAAAGCTTGGCTGGAGGAGCCATCAAGAACATCTAATTCCCAGTGGAATGTGTTTATCAGAATGCCCAATAACAAAGGTGTGAGTATGCTGCTAGGTCTGGGTAGGCTCGGCTGTAAGCAGTGTTAATGGGAAATGTTGTGTCTCAGACTAGTTCTTCAGATGGCAGGTGTCCTTGGTGTTGTATGAGTTGGTTGTAACAGAGGCCCTTTGACTTCTCTGCAGTTTACTCTGCTGTTCTGGTGTGCTGCTCTTGTCCCCTTCTAGCCTTGCTAGTTGACCCTTACTTTCAGGTCTTAGAAATTTACCTAGTTGTGTGGGACTTGACTCTTCACATGTTAACAGATGTGCACTGAGCTTCACGTAAAATGTGTGAAAGGCCTTTCTGGCCTGCCTTTGACCCTAGTAGTTAGTCAGGAGCTTACATACAATCCAGAAAACTGCACTGCCATCCTGAAGGACTGGTGGAACTCACCTTGGAGCTGGTAATTTCTTCTATCTGAATGTTCAGGCTCACGTATATGGAACTTGCTTCCCTACTCTTTTGAGTTAGATTTCTGTGCTGATAATGAGACTGATTAAGTAGAGCTTGAAGTATTTTCCAAGACTTTTTATGGGCATAGCTCTCAGCAATCAAGATATAAAAAGATCACATTTTGGTTGATTTCATTATGGAATAAAATGCATAGTGTCTTGTGCTCAGTACTTTGAGGGTGTAAAACTTGTTTAGGATGCATGGAGCTTATGCTGGATGTGCAGTTTTACTTCAGCAGTGTTTGTGGACTGAATGTTAATGAGAAATAGCTTTGAGTAGTACTTAGCATAGCACAGAACACTGTCAGGTTTTGGAGGGGTATGAGTGGGACAATTAACTTGCAGGGGCCAAAAAGAAATCCTAGAAGGTTCTGGATTCTGTCAGCCTACAGAAATGCCCAGAGTTTGGGGCAGAGACTCTCAGTGCAGTTCAGCAGACAGTTTTCTCTTTAGTGTCCCACTTGTCTGAGGCAAACTGGTATACTGAAGATGATTTAATACCCTTTCTCTGCTGCCTTTGGGTGCTATTAGCACAGTGTGGGGTAAGGAGAGGGTGGTGACATATGAGGAATATATAAGCAAGAAGTGGTGGTTCTTTTGCCTCTGGGAGTGTTTGTGAACTATGGATGAGCCCACAGGAGTTTCTTAGCTGACGACCTGTTTTGTGCTTGTTCTCTTGTAGTGTGCATCTACAGTTAATGAGTAGTGTTTAGAACTCATTTCATCTGAGGATCTTGAAGATGTTTGGAAGCATCAACTAACTTGACCTTGAGGTGAGAGTCAAGAATAATATTAATCAATTCAGTGGTTAAAAAAATGGCATTACAGCAATAAAATGCATGGCCAGTAAAAGGTGGTGGTTGAACTGGGAAAGGTGTTTCTGTGCTCTTTAGTCTGCCATATGGCTGTTACTGTGTTGCACTGTAGAATGATGCTGTGTATATGCACAAAGGATGTTATGTATCTGATGTATGTTTCTAAAATAGTTGTATTCAAACATAACTTGTAGGAAACACAAGTTTGTAGCTATGCCTGGTGGAGCCAGGAGGGGTGACAGTTGTGGAAGTCTTTATGTTGATGTTGGATTCTAGCCAGGAGGAAAGTGTTTATGTTTGTATGTAAGTAGCATGGCAACCTTGAGACCAGAAAGCAGTGAGGATGGAATGAATGGCAGCAAATACTCTCCTGAGGCACAGATGAAATGCAAATGGAAGTCTGCTCGATTACCAATATAACTTTCTGCGGTAATGGGATTTTAAGTCTCCCATTGAAGTTACTGATCCAGTTTAACTCTATTTAGCTTAAGAGGTCTCATACAGTCCCAGTGCGTGAGGCAGCTGGCAGCATTGGTATTTGATGTTGGTATGGTTTTCTTTTAAAATACTTGTAATCGAAATGGAATGTTTTGAAGAGATGGTTGTTAGTATTATGCTAATTACTACTTGCTGTTGCTCACATGAGAGAAGGGAAATATGCCCCTTGGGAAGCAAGGGAGGGGTGGGTTATATGCATCTGTGCTTGTGAATGAGGAAAAGGAAAGGCTCAGAAGTGAACAATTGGGCAGGAGGAGCAGGAAGCCAATAGTACTCCTATTCTGATTTGGTAACTGAAGTTCAGTGTTCTTGGATGAGTTGGGTTTCTCTAGTTGAAAAAAGTGGGTATTGGACCATAAGTGCTCTAAGTTCACCTTCACTTACGTGTAGTGAATGACCTGCTTCCATGGCTAGTGTCATGTAATGCAAGGAGCAGGTAGGAGTGCTGCATGTTGGCAGAATCTTACTGGGCTTCAGTGCCTATGCCTATTTGCAAGGTAAATGTGTGAAAGAACACAGAAGCTGTTGTGTCTAGTAGTACTGCTATGGCTTGCTTTTGTTGCTAGAACCTGGCTGTAGATTTTCTATTGCATGGGTGGCTGGAGGTCAGGGCCTGGTAAAGCAGCTGTGTAACTGAGCATGAGATAGGCTGTAAGGCAGAGCTGTTACAGTTGTGTAATTGGTTGTAGCAATAGGATGTGAAAATGATCAGGTGAAATGCAAGGTGTGTATTCATCTAACCCGGAGAGGTGGTTGAAGCTGCCTTTAGTGTCAGCATCTTTGAGCAGCTAATGTGGTTTGACCTCTTCTAGCATTTTGTTGTCTCTTGGCAATCTGCGCAGACCTCTTTAGAAACCATTTATTACCTAGCTTTCACAGCATTAAGTAAATTTTGCAGTTATGTATATTATACACTAGTAACTGTGTGTAGTAATGTTGTCAAGGGCATTTGTTTTTCTTGTATTTTAGTCTGCCTGATGTCTTAATGAGCTATGTCCTAGCTTGTCTACTGTGGAATTAAATTCTCAGTTTACCTCCCATGTACTACTTGTGATTGACAGAAATCTTAGATCCCTGTTAAATGTTCTTCTGTTTTCCTGCTGAGGTTAAGATTCTGTGTTGTTTAGCCTCAACTTCTGCAATGAAGTGACCAGAAATGAGAATATTTGTGGAGGTAGATGATTAAGAATATTTAATTGTAAACAAATGAAAAAGCAGACCCCCCCACATCTGCCTCTATTTTTTTTCTGAGTATTTGAAGGATAATTAAGTGCAAAGGTATGAAGACACCAAATACCGCAAAACTGAAGATGGAATTTTGGGACTGGGGCACAGAACAAGGTGATTTATGCTGGTGGCTTGTTCCAGCATGGCAAAGAAAATAATCTTACTCTGGCCATAAGTGGCTAGAGGGAGGGTTTCTCTTAAATATAGCATAGCTTTGTTGTACTTGGTGAGCCTGAGATGTTTGGTAGAGCTGAAGGGAATTTATTTACATGCAATTTTATGTTCAGACTACTTTTTACTATTTTGACACCTCATGGCAATTTTCCTAAGTGCTTAAACTGCACATACTGTGAAGGATGTTTTTAAGCAGCTATGTGTTTAAATTGTGTAAGGCTTATTTACTGTTTGACTTCTGGCTCTGACAGCCTTATTTCTCTAAACAATTTCTGCTGAATGAGTTATTTTTTTAGCTAGATTGAGCAGGTTTCCACACTTCCATCTTGTCCATTTGCATTTTCCTTCCTTTCTGTTGGTGTCAATCATGCAGCTCCCTAGGTAAAGGATGCTTGTAGAAGTCAAATGCGGCTTGACAGTGTGCAGTGGAGGGGCTGGAAAACCAATGAAGGCTGAGGAGAACCTTGCTGCTTTTAGCTGTTGGCTGACACAGGCAACTGAATGAGAACTGTATTCCATTTTACTGCTTTGTTTTCTAGTGAGTGAGAATGTATTGATGAAGCAGAGGAGATGGGCATGGGCCCAAATAATGGTATTTCTAGGAAGAGGCTTTAGGGTGCCATGACTAATACCTCTAATGAAGCTCTAATTGGATGTACCTCAAATCCTTAATGTACATCAACAGTGTCTGAAAAAAAAAATTGAGTCAATAGAGATGCTTAGACTTCGTTTGAGGGGCTGATGGTGTGTGCATCTACCTTGGAGCTTGTTGTTCTTTGTACATTCTGGTGTGGAATGCTTACAGATTTCTGTAGGACTTAATGGCCTTGGGGAGATGAAGTACTTGAAGAATGGTTCTTGTCTCCTGTGGGACCTGAGCGGGGGAAAACCCATAACTGTTACATTTCTGAGTTCCTTTTGCGTTAGGTGCAAATTGAAGAAACGGTTCCTGTTGAAACAGCTCCAGTGTCACTATGGGTTTCAAAAAACTTGAATTCTTAGTACCATAAGACATGGCTAGTAAGTTACTCATTTCTGCTTACATATCAATTATTTCCAAAAGTTAAGTGAAAAACACTGCATATCTGACAATGGAGTGCAGTTTTTTTAGCTCAGGCTAAGAAAGAGGCATGAGTTGCTGCTGTTGAAGGCTTCGCTGTCTTGCTTGCTACGATAACCTCCTGTACAGGTTTTCTCTTGAGTCCTATCCCTTCTTGGTCTCAACTTTGTTATGTTTTCAAATACTTAGTCATTATCAGATTCTGGAACACCTGGAGATAAGGCTGGGTCACACAGGAAAGCAGGCAGATAACATGGGTCTGCCTTAGAGGGAAAGCTAGCTGACATGAAAATGGACCTGCTGTCCCCTTCGGGGATGATATTGTCTGGGGAGATGGCCAAGACATACTCTTTAGAACTGTAATTCTGATGAATCTTTGTATGTGTTCTTGGCTACAATAGCTTTACAGCTTAAGCACAGCTTGTGTTGCTTAATAATGTATTTCTACTGGAGCTTTTTATGGATCTAAGATCTTTAAAGCTTTCGAGGCTCATCTCTTGCCTCCAACAATCAAAATCTGAGCACAGGAAAAAGGTGGCTTTAAAAAGGCTGTGTGAAAGCCAGCTTTAACTTTATTCTGAGTTTGTAGGAAGAGAGCTTAAACTTCACACTGGGGATTAGAATGGTTCAAAGCAGAGCATGGGGGATGGTAGGGGTGAGGGTTCCTTTGTGTAGTGGTGCTGTTGTGATGCAAAGCTTCTAATTGGCGAGTAAAAATTCTGAAAAGTCTTATTAGACCTCCCAGTCAAAAGGGTTTTCTGGCCTAGACCTATGTTGGCTAGTCTGAGGCCATGTTAGAGCAGCACAGCTACTCCCTTCCTCCTGAGTTTCTGTACTATAAGGAGCTTTTTCTGTGAATGAGCTGTCTGGTGGCAGGATGGGCAGTAGAAAACTGTCAAAGAATTAGAACTTGCATCTGGGTAGAAACTACCTGGGCTTTGGTACAGGTAACTGTACACAGCAGCTGCTGAAGGAAGACTGTGTAGGTAGAATTGAACTCCTGTGCTGCTGTTGTTGCACTTGTCCTTGTGTTGTTTTGGTTTTGTACAGCTACTAAAAATACTGCTTTTGCTGTTAACCTGCAAAGCTGTAGTACCTACCTGCTTGTCTAAGGCTCCTGGCTTATTTGCTTAATCATAGTGTTTGGGGTTGGAGGGGACCTCTGTGGGTCATCCAGTCCAACCCCCTGCTGAAGCAGGGTCACCTACAGCAGGCTGCACAAGACCTTGTCCGGGCGGGTGTGGAATATCTCCAGAGAGGGAGACTCCACAACCTCCCTGGGCAGCCTGTTCCAGTGCTCCATCACCCTCAGAGCGAAGTTCTTCGTCTTCAGATGGAACTTCCTAGGCTTCAGTTTGTGCCCATTGGCCCTTGTCCTGTCTCTGGGCACCCCTGAACAGAGTCTGGCTGCGTCCTCCTGACGCCCATCCTGAAGATATTTGTAGGCATTTCTAAGGTCCCCTCTCAGCCTTCTCTTCTCTGGGCTGAACAAGCCCAGCTCCCTTAGTCTCTCCTCGTAGGAGAGGTGCTCCAGTCCCCTCACCATCCTTGTAGCCCTCTACTGGACTCTCTCCAGTAGCTCCTCATCTTTCTTGAAGTGGGGAGCCCAGAATTGGACAAGAGTACTCCAGATGGGGCCTCACTAGGGCAGTGTAGAGGGGGAGGAGAACCTCCCTCTACCTATTGGCCACACTCCTCCTAATGCATCCCAGGATAGTGTTGGTTCTGGTGAGAGCTCTGAGTCTTCAAGTTAGTCGTACGTGAGGACTCTGGAAATTTTCTTGGGATTTGTTGCTTTCTAGGATGTGCTGTTTTTGTGGTTATTCTGTGTTGGTCTTGGCCTGGTCTCTTGGCTGACCTCTTGATTTCTAGCCCTGTTTTTTACAACTGCTTCTTTGCAGTGTTCTTGATTCCCTAGGCTTTAGGGCATCTTATCGGTTCTGAATGGTTACTTGCTTTTCCTGACCTGCAACCTTGCCTGTCCTGTTAGTATGTGTATAAGTAAAAGGACCTGTTTTGCTGTGTTGTTCAGTTTGTGAATCTGCCTTCTAAAGAGCCAGCTGACCTTGAACTCCTAGCTTTTGTGGTTAGATTGCAGTACTGTCAGTTGAAAGTAAAGGCCTTGTAAAAACATCTGGATGGGAAGTGAAGGCTTTTCTTGCTTTTTCTCTAGCTGAGAAGCAGGGTCAGGGGAGTTGGGCATATTTGTCTTTGCTCTAGGTTTTAGCAGTTTCTGGGTTTCTGAGCTAAATGCCTGCTTACAAAGCATTTGAATAGGAGGGGAATGGCATTTGAAAGTGAAAGATGATCCACAGTGGCCTGCATTTGTCTGTTACCACTCAAATGTTGCTTTTGTCTCATGCAATGGAGTGAAAGAAAACACTAGTGCTAAAATGAAGACTCTTCAGTTGTTGGGTAGGATTTCAAGGCCTCTTGACCACCTGGTTTCAGAGGCTGATGGAGAAGAAATCCCTTCGGTGCTCTAGTTTGTCCCTCAAAGGGCTGCAAGACTTCTGTGGTGAGCTTTTGCATTTCTGTCACAGTGTTGAAGTTGCATATAACTGGGATCATCTTGCTAAGCTAATGATGCTGAAACTGTAGGCTTTGGTCATCTTTGTTAAAAGCAGTCTGTCTTGATTTATACTTGCATCTGTCAGTTGAGAGAGTTGTAAAGATAGGGGATTTCTGGACTCTTACATCCATATGGGCTATAGTTTTGACTGTAAAAAGGAGTGCTGCTGCTTAAAGACTTCTTTGCTGAGCAGCAGAATATTCAGACTCAAGTTTGGAGCTAGGAAGACTGTGCTCCTTTAGTAATTGCAAGTTTACTTCCAAACAATCAATATCAAATATCATAAAGTACTAATCTATGCAGAGAACTAATTGGAGCTACTTAGGAGAAATTAATAATGAATGTTCAAGTGATGGTTCATTTTTTAACTTTGCAAGAATATTAAGACAAAGTAAATATCAGGAATTGGTGAAGCAGACAGTCTGTGTGAGGAAAATTAGGTATGCAAGCTAGAGAACTGCATAAATCTGCATGTCATTAATTGGGGGAGTTCCTGAAATTATCCTATGGGCTGAATATTAAGTATAATGAATAGAAATATGAAGTGAGGGTGCTATGTGTGGTAAAATGGTACAGTGTATGAGAGGAACTATTGCAGGCATCCTTCAAAGTACTGCAGCTTTTCATGGTGTTTGTTATATATGTGCAATATTTTAAACATGTACTGGTTGCCTGTATATGCAAGAAAAAATGTTCAAAGGTTTGGAATAACCGGAGCAAGTAACTTCTGTTAGAATCCTATGTAATCATATAACTATTGTATTTTATACCTCCTACAACCCAGGGTTTGTCCTGAGGAATTTTAGCTTAGAAGCAAGCAAGCAATTTACCTTCTGTGTTGCTTTGCATACTGAAAATAGCTTCTGCAGGAGGTGCTTTAAATGTTAGTCCTGCTTAATTTTTGGTAGTGTTTTTTCAGGTGCTTAAAGCACTTGTAAGGTTTAAGTGAAGTCAAATGTCTGAAAAAAAATTTACTAAAAAACTGCCTGTTTGAGGTTGTATGGGTAGTACTTTGTACAGAGGATACCCTCACAGAATTTTTGATGAACAAAGGACTAGTGTTTATTTTTAATTTTAGTAAACAGATTGTTAGGGTGTAAAATATAATATTCACAGCTTCATCTCTGGGCTTTGGTAGAATTGTTAGATGTGGGATACCTTAAGCACAGGCTGCACTCTACAGTCTCCATGTATGCAGCTGTTAAATGATGTCATTTGGTATCCTGGATACCTGAGAACATAGTAGTTTGATAGCAGTAGTAGCATAGTAGTTTGGCTGAATCTTATGTTATGACTCCTAAACAAGTTGTGAAATTGCTTAGCTAGTTGTTACTGCAATAAAGTTGTTAGAGAGACCTAATTTTCATCAACCTAGCTTGAGGAGCTGTTTCTGTATCTTCTCTTCATATATCTCTCTACTTTCCTCCTTAAGGCACAAAGGTGTTTACTGAAATGCTCAAGGACTTGGATTTATTTCCAACCCATGATTTTGTGATAGACCCTTCTGAATAATGTAAGCTTATCTTCCAATTTATCATTTGCAAATAGGGTTCTTGAGCAGATGCACATCTTGAGGTATCCAATAATGCAACTACTGTGCTTGGAAGTACTTCCAGCTTGCTACTGTTAGTCTGACATTGGTTCTGTCTTAATTCTTGTGGTGAAGTTAGGTGAGGATTTAGCCTGGCCCCCTAGAAATTGAGCAGAGGCACTCTGCTAAAATCAGAGTGACTGAAAGGAGTAGAGAGCTTCAGGATTAGTGTGGCTGGGCTGAACTGAGTCCCCTGTATTTGCACTGCAGCAAGTGGTTGTTTTCAGCTTGAATCGCATTGCGTGCTATGCATATGAATGCAGGATCCTGGACTCCTGTAAAACAGGGACTGTCAGGTAGTAGATGTTTGGCTTGTATATAGCAAGCAGGGAATTTAGAGGATAGGATGCTTGCTCTTAAGCTCTTGTGGAAGCCTGTAGCAGAGCCTAGTCCTGTACCTTAACTATGAGGCAGGATCTTTAGCTGTGGGGATCAAAGACTTTGTTTTCTACTGAGGAGATCCCTAATTACTGCAATTGGTTTTCCTGTTGCATAGGAAGATAGTCGTTGTGCTCAGGAGTCTTTCTACCTCCAAGGTGCTGGGAAGATAGCCGTCTAAAACAATGATTTCTACCAAGGTTTTCTATTCATCTGAGGCCAAAAGTCTCTTGAGTGTCTCCCACAGGTTCTCTTACTGTTATGATGCTAAGCCCAGTTTGGTCTGTCTGGCTTGTAAAAATGCATCCTGCAAGCATCTGAACTGTCTTGATTTCTGTGTTGTCAGCTGCAGGGGGAAGATGCTGAGCACTGCACGTTCAGGTTAACTTCTAATATCTGAAAGTATAAAAATGGCTTGTAGCTGTTCTAGTGTTCCTTTTTTGCAGAAAACCATTGGATCAAGCAGTAAGGGCACACGACTAAACTGGAGGGTCCTGGTCCTGTGCTGGCTTCTGTTTCACTTGGTTAGCTTACATGTGTTGCTTCCCTTTACATTTTCCAGTTTTCCTATTGGTGAAAATGATTTGCGCTCTCCCAGTGCTGCAAAAGCTGTGACTGGAAAAAGAATGTGAGGTTTAACTACACTGTGACTTAAAAATAACGTTACACCTCAGGTTCTGTGATTTTTGGGTGTCCTCCTTCTGTAACAAAATAACACAGGAAAATTAGAGGTGCTGCTCACCAGATCACTTCATTGGTTGATAGCATCATCTTCTTTCCTGGATGTTAATGTTTTATTGTGCTGCACTGCTTGCCTGTCTCTGGTCAGACTGTAATTGTTGCAATAAATGGAATCCAAGTTAAAAGCTATTTAAGGAAGTATAGCGCAGTAAATGCCTGACTCTTGTTGCTGTTCATAACTGGTATTAAATCTCAACAGTATGTGTTTCTTCCAATTAAGTTTGAAGTATTGTTTTAATTCTTCAAGCAAGTGTCTAAAAACTAAACTTGCCGAATATATGGCTTGACTGAACTGTTTGAGGAAATTTTCTTGGCTTTATGTGTTTTTCTGGAAAACTTGCTTTTGGGATTTTTTGATTAAACAGGAAATTGATGTGTAGATATTTCACAGTATGTGAGAAGGGATTAAAGTTCTGCTGTCTCATGTTTCATTATGAGCTTTAAATATGACAATGTGAAGATATTAAGGGAAGTGACATCAGCATTTGTGAATGGGCTTCAGGGAGCATGGGGAATAGATCTGTGAGAACCCAGAAGGGACCCTGCTTAATGCCATTCAGTTGTGACTTGCTCTCTGCTTTTCTCTGCCAGTGTTCTCTGGCTGCTTATATCTGTATTCAGTGGTGTAAAACATGCATTGCTTTGCTTTGACACAGACCCTAATTTTCTCTAGTTGCAAAGAGCAAAAAGGCAAGTAGGTCGAGTAGCTTATGGGCTAAATTTCAACACTTGTTTTGCACTGGCAAATTGAGTGTTACAACATCGTCACATTTAGTGCTGCCTTGATGTAACAGTTCAGAATGGATATCCTGACTGTTGCTCCATCTGTTCATGGAAGTTGAAGAGGCTTGTGGGGCCATGTCAAAACCAGTGACATTAAAAGTTCAACAGGGGTTTGTTACTTATTCAGGGTCAAGCTTCTAATTAGACACACAGTTGGACAGTGACTCCTCTTCAACTACTGGGGACTACTAATGGAAAGAAATTGGAATACCTTTCAAAAAAAACCCCTGTTTGAAACAGCACTTTTGGTGCTGATAGATTTTTTTTTTTTTCTTCCTGGAAAAGCTTTATGTATATCCAGTGGGATTGGCAGCATCACCTGATGCAAGTTGTTGGGTAGATCTTGTAAGTGTGCAGAAAAACAACTTTGAGTCAAGATTTCCCCAACCTAATTAGATCCAGCCCTGTTTTGCCTTTACAGGTAGCACTAAATGGCATGGGGTGTGTTAATACCTTTTTCACCAAGGTTTGCAAGTGCTTCAGTGTCACTCTAAAATGTAAAAAGCATACATAACTGAGGACAGACATATTGAGGTGTAGGTAGAGAAGACAATGTAGTTGTACAAAGGAGCTGAAGGAGTACTGGGAAAAAAAAGAGGACCTGGTACCTGGGTGACAGTGCTGTCAAATTGTCTGCATTTCAGGATATCTAGTTGTTTGGTTGTGGCAGTCTGGAATACATGTGTCTTGCCAAGGCACTGTGTATCAATAGTTGCACCTAGCAGCTGGTGTTGTGTAACCAAGACAAATAATGAAAATCTTGACTATGTAAGTTGAAAATGATCTATAAAATCCAGCTGCAGCTATGACTGCCTGTCATCTTCAGTGATTCCTTTTGCTGTCTGAATTGCAGGCATTAAAGACAATTTGAAGGTGTCACAGGGGAAGCTGAGCTATTGTCATGCTGGCTACACAGCTTGGAGAAGACGCCTATTATTCTTTCTTCAAAGGCCATGGACCTGGAACCTTATTGTATGTGGTCTTTCAACTGAATGAAGGAATAATGCTGCAACACAAACTTCTGGAAGAGCTGAGATGTAAGATGTAAGAGGTAAAACATATAATGTAACAGCCTGCAATAGGGATTTGTGGGTTGAGTGTTGGAAGCTCAGATGGTCTCCATGTGACCTGATTTTTGACCAGTGGCAAGAAGAGTATTTGAGTTTTTTCAAGTGCATGACAATCACTGTGATTGTGCTTGAATATATGATACTTCTCTGCTGTGTAGTTGGAGTTGTACAGCTGTAAGTCTGAAGAGTTGCTTTGGTTTTCCAAAGAAAAAGTAACTGTGGGGAATTGTATTTCCTTCTTCTTAAAGAGTTGACATCCTGTACTACCCATTTGTGAGATAATTGGCTTCTCTTGTGGCTCTGCTTTGACACTGAGTGATTATGACAAGGCTTAAACTTTGTCTTGGCTCCAGAAGTGTCCCTTAAATTGTTTACTTTGGTATTGACTCTGAAAACTCACACTTACAAATGGGATAAAGAATTTGCATATTTCCTTCTAATAGTTGTTTCTTGCATGGTTTAACTGGCTAATATGCCTTTTTGTTCTTGAACTAGTAGAGATATTGAATGTCAATTGATCCCTTCAAACTCCAGTTTGCCTGACATCTGGCCTCTGCTTTCTGTGTGCTGGGTCTGAACATAGTTTTTAATGTAGTATTAGAGCTGAATGGGTTTGGTTTTTTCTGATGACAACTTACACACTTGGTTTTCAAAAAATCATACTAGGAAGCACAAAAGCACCTGAGGGAAATATGGCTTTCTGAAAGTAGGACTTTGAAATAATTTCATTTCCTTTAGTCTTACTGTTATTTTAAGTTTTCTATTATAAACCCTAGTGCTTCCCGGTTATAAAGGAAGAGAATGCTTTTACAAAGTGCCTGGGCAGGTATTTACTGTGGCCTGGTGTGGGCTTTATCCGGGCTTCACATTCCAGATAAACCTGCTGAAGTGAAATTGCCCTGAAAGAGTTGTATCTTTACAGGTTACTGATTACAGCTTCAGATGAATATATAGGCTGAGGTAAAGGTAAGGGTAGTATGTCTAAGTGTCATCTCCAGAAATGACCAAAATCCAGTGATCTAAAGTTGAAGCAGCTGTTTTTTGAGATGTTAGTGTGATTTGATCTGGGGTCTTTGAGTGAATGTTGGACCTGGGAATTACTCAGATCTATGGGTGCTAATTCACTACACATGGAGGGTTGCTAATATGCTTGACTCTAGACTCCACTTCATCCCAGTCTTTTGCTAGGAAAACACTGTAGACCTTGCTGATTTGTGTGAAACTGCTTCTTGCTAGAGGTGGAACAAGGAAGCAAAAAGCTTTTTGACAGTTTAGCATGCTGCCTCTGTTCCCCTGTGACCTTATAGTAGCACCTAATGTGCTTGAAGAGAGCAGATCTGGGGCTTGTTAATTAGTGTCCCTACTTGATCTGAGTGGCTGTCCTTCTGCTTGTCAGGTCGGACAGGCTGTAAAATGAGGCAGAAAGTGCTGCCTTTCTAATGAACTGTTTAAAATAAGTACCAATTAAAGCATTAAAGAAGCTCTGCTTGTGAACCAGATAGGTGTTTTTTTTGTTGGTGGTTATTAGATTACAGATTGTAGCAGAAGAGCCATCAGCAGGGACTGTAGCACAGTGGTGTTGCTCTTGGTTTGTTAGGTGAAATAGTCAAGGAAAAACCATGGCATGTAGAAATAGCCTCATTTCACATATTATTGTAAGGCTTAATATTGACTGGGCTTAGGTTTATTATCACTTAAGTTCAGTCACAGGTAGTTTGATTTTTGAATTGGGTGTGGGAAATATGCTTATAAGTAAAAATGTGGCAGTGTGCGAATGCCTCGTGGAAACTCTGAATCAAAGCAGTTATTTAGCTTGTGAGCTAAACTTTCCTAGGATGATGCCTAAAAAGCTGTCCATAGATGCCAAAATCAACTTGGCAGGCAAGGATCAGCAAGTATTCTCTAGTGATGGAAATTCCCTGGTTTTGAGTTGTTCTGCTGTCTTGCTGATCTTGTAGGTAGCTGGTGTTGTGCTGTGTTCATCCACAGCAAATAGCCACAGAACCAAGAACTACAGCTAATTGTCCTTCATCCTCAGCTAATGTGACCTTTTCACAGGAGCTGTTTTTCTGGCAAGGCTGTGTCTGGTTGTTCTTGCAGCAAGCTGTTCACAAAAGCAGCAGGCTGTGCTAATAAAACACATGTTTCTCTGAGGCCACTTGCTTTAGATACTGGCCTACTTAGATTCTTAACTTTCAGTTGGATTAATAGTTCAGAGGGAGTGTTGGAGGAAGGAAAAGCTGCTTGATTTCTTTTTTTTTCTGTTTGGGTGGACTCAGAATTCTGTCCCTATGTAAAATAAAATGCTTGTGTAAATAATGTACTCCCAGCTTTTCTATGCACTGTGCATGAATATTGGTCGATGGTAGGCGTGGTTTCTTACTGTGCCTCTAGGTGTTAAATAAGTACATAAATCCCCTGAATATTACTGTGTTCCTGTGTCTGAAACAGTACAAAGAATGTGAAAGTTTCTGGAATACATTGCACTATGCTGGAAAATTAGGCAGTTGTGACAAATTAAGCTTATCATAAAATGCTGTAGAAAATAGGCTTGTAATGAAATCAAATTCTGTAGTGTGAGTGAAATTGTTCTAATGTGTGGTAAACGAGCAGGAATTCCTAGTTGCAAAGAAATTCTTCATTTGTAAGTGCTGTTGCTTGGGAAGGCTTAACATGGGCAGGAGTTCTAATAGATGTAGAAAACAGGCTGTTTTTGTTTCCCTTGCAGCTAGGTTGTCTGGGAATACATTGCCTGTGTTAGTTTTTTTACTATTCTTTTTTCTGTAGCTGCCTTTACGCTAATGTTTACTTGAAAAAAATCACCGAAACCTTGCACTTAAAATAAGCGTCTGCACAGAGGAAATAACTGTAGATAAATAAGAAAACTGAAGTTTCAGTTCTTTTGCTGACATGCTGTCTCTGAAATAATGGACTGAGTAAATGCTACCAAAGCAGAATGCTTAGCTCAGGCTTTTAGTACTAAAGAAATCGATTATTGTAATGTTATGTTCTCAGGATTGCTCAGTAATTTGCTAATGCTGCTCCAAACACAGCAGTGTATCTGACTGCAACAAGGAAATATGATCACATTCTACTTCCTGTAGTCTCTCTTCACTGGTTACCAGTTCATTTACAGTTGATTTTGTTGGCAGTTCTTGTAATTTAAATTCTACTCTGGGTGCTTGTATTTTCGCATTTATCAGTGGCTGTATTGTTACACAAACCGTACATTTATCAGCAAAGGATGACTGGCTGTTCTCTTCTAGCAGTGGTGAGAAGCAAGAGCCTCCTTCAGGCCAGGTACTTCTCTGCTGCTTGCTTTGACTTCTGAGAGCCATCTGGAAGCCGGTGACAGGACCCTTTCCTAGAACCATCCAGACTTGCTTAAACAACCCATTCTGAGCAAGGATTTATTGTGTTTTGGGTGTGACTCAAGAGGCATGCTGGAGCTGGTTAAGAGTGTTTGGGCTACTTTGTTGCACTGTGCAGAAGCTTAAGCACTAGGAGTGAAATTTTGCTTGTGTTCTTCCCTTAACTATTGGGCAAGAAGAAATTTTCCACCTTTGTGGCTAGACTAGCTTGATATTGTACCCTCCTCCTACTCTGCAAATGAGTTTGTGCTCACGGACACATTCCTCTGCTCTTTATCTGTATAAGGGAATATAGTTTTAAGGATATTGTCACCCTTTCTCCTGCAGCCTCCTGGGCCCTGTCCTTGGTGTGAGTGCAGTATTTGTGAAACAGTGTGGATGTTCAACTGGTAGCAGTGTCCCACTTCGTGAAGTAGATCTGCTGGGATCTTTCACGCAATGCACCTTTCGTACACGGGGAATGCAGTAATACATCAATAATAATACAACAATGTCCTTATTTTTCCCCTGAAGAAAAAATGCAATGATTTCCCTGGATTTCACTGCTATGTGATGATCTCATGTATTTTACTTTAAGGGTAGCATATTCTGTATTGGCTAGAATGCAGCATGCTCTCCAAGAGTAGGAGACACTTTTTAATTCTCTTTGGGCCCCTTGCTGCTGTTCTTTCCCCAGCCACTGTTCTTTTGATGATAAATAATTGTTCTTGTTGCCTTCAATAAAAGATTGGTTTTCATACCTGCTGTGACATTCAGAAAATAGAGTATTAAATTTTGTTCTTTGGCAGTTTTAACTGATTTTCCTCTTCCAATGTATTTGATACTGAAATGTCTTTTTGGTGGGTGGCACACATCTTGGTGTTCAAAAGTAGAGACTGGAGAAAATAAACCCCCCTGCTTTGAAAATTACTCTTGTACTTCTCATTGAACACAATCCATCTACTCAGGGTTCTTCCCTTGCTAAGATTTCATGGACCCAGCTCTTAAATGTCTGTTTTTGATTTCATTTCAATGTGGTACATTCTGAGCCATGAATTAGGCTGCAGTTCAATTTCGTGAAGGGTCTCAGTGCTTGACCTTCCAATGATTGCTGTGTCAAAAGGAAGTCACAGAAGATGAAAACAAGCCATTATAAACATTAATTGCCATGGCAGCCTTGCCATCAGCATTAAGGCATTGATGCAAACTGGTACTAGAAGTAGTAACACTTCCCATTTGTTTGAGCATCAGTCCTCTAACATATCATATGTTAACATATAACACGTGTTTCAGTGCTGCTCCCCTGAGCTTGTGAAGCCCTACCCAAAGGAGAATGCATACATGTCACTTTTCCTGCCTAGTCACTAATGTCAGTGATGGTGATGCTTGAAGTGTGAAGACTCGAGAATAACAGGCATAGTACACTCTGCTTTTCCTGGTGTGGAAAATGTTGGAAGGCAGTGCCAGCCTAGAGTTGAGATACTGCTGTGAAATGCCAGCTGTAGTCTGCTGTGCCTCTAAGTGGATTGCAAAGGGGAAACTAGGTTCAAAGCCAAACTGGTCTTGACAATACAAGCCACAGCAGTTGGTGGCATTACAAAGCATTTAGGCTCTGGTCTGGCTTCACAGATGTTTTAAAATCCATGCTGAGTTATTTGTGAAGGCCTAATTGAAAGATTAAGCTAGGAGTGGTATGTACCTTATAGTTATCAGTATCACCAGATCTACTTCATTGTCCATGTATATTGAAGCTGAGAGGCAAGATAGCAGTTCTTTTCTGGCCTCGTTGCCACTGTAGGGAACGTTACCGCAAAGGTCTTAAGGTGCTGCTAAACAAACTAGCTCTGTATTACACAGACTGGCTAGATGGGAGTGCCATGCTGCAGGAACATCACTGGTCTGTTCCTGAGCCTTGGCTTGTGGCTACATAATGTTCTGCTGCTCTGCTAACCTAATTGCAGTTTGTAGGGAATATCTGAAGTCTCTATTGTGCAGAATAGACATGTCAACTGTATCCTAGGTGGCAGCAAGATCAGTCCCAGACCTGGATTTCAAGTTGTGCTTGCTTGAGGATTGGTGGAAAATTCTATGGAGTAAGCTGAGGAAAGAACCCATGGGCCTTATCTCGCAGCTAGCTGCTCAGCTGGCAAGATGCAGATGTCCTCGAAGAGGGATGCTCTTGGAAATTTTATGTGCAAACAGTAATTAAAGCAATAAATGTTGTGAATAGAAATTCTGTTTGGAGCTGGCTTTCAGATGTTTTTTTCTTGCTGAAAGGGGGATGAGGGAGAACAATGAAAACAAAACCAATCTATTCATACAAAATGCTGTTTGAATAACTCTGACTTTTGAAGGAAAACTGAGCTCAAAAAACCCAAAACACAAAATTCTTTGTTTTAAGTAGAACTGACACACATTTTCCATGTGTAAACAAAATGGATAAATAGAGAAAACAATGATGTTGGTTTTGGTCCTTTCTCCCTACCAAATGTTTTTTACTCAGTTGAATTTCCTTAAGTAACCTTTTTCTTCAAGTTCTAGTAAGAATCTAGTATGTGATAGGTGTTATTCTTGGAAATTGATCAAGCAGTCTTTCTAGGTAAGCTGGCTGACTTGTGGTTCCAGCTGCTAAAGAGGGACAATTCTTCCTTTTAAGAGTTTGGCTACTGTGGCATTGTCTGCAGAACTGTAACACATGCAAGTCTTTCAGGGCTGAAATTTCCGAATAGGTTAGGGTCCATAAATATGTGATGAGGGAGAAGTCACATCTGTACGTTTTAGGTGTTTATTTGACTAAAAGTATCCAATGAAGAGAGCGTTATAATAAGGGCCCAAATTCTGCTGTGCTTGCTCATGATGAAGAATGGCTAGAAGAGTAAGTAAAAGCAGAATGATGTTCCAGAATAAAGTTTGTAAGTGTTAAAGAATGTGCAATTTGTCATGGTTAAAGAACAGATCAAAGTGATCTTCAGGCATAGGAAAGGAATTCATTGCTACCTTTGCTTATCAGAAGTAACAATCAACAAGTCAGCTGCATGGTCTTATGGAAGGGAGATGTGGTTCTTAGAAGCTTATGCACAGGTTGAGAGCCTCTTTCCCTAGTCAGTCAAAATCTCCTTGGATTTTTCCAGTTGTGACAGCTTAGTAGAAAAATGAGAACCAACTGATGGTGGATGGAAGGAGCAAGGATCACAGAACAGTGAGGAAACTCAGAGGAAAGTGCTGAAGACAGGAGTGGGAATGCTGTAATAGGAAGGGGCTAAATGAAAATAAATGAGGAGTTGATACAAAAAGAGAACAAAATGAGAGTGTGAGGGAAACTTAGGAATTTGAATCAGAGTAGAATAACAAGGCAACTAATCCAATTTGGGGGTTAAACACTGTCACAACACTGAAAGGTACAAAGCTAAACGCAGCTCCTCCATTCCATTAAAAAAGAGAATAAAGTTCACTTTGTAAGCAAGATGAATTGTTCTGAAAAGGTGAGTTGATTTTGTTTTTCCAAGGAAAATGCAGCTCATAAGTGAAAGAATGCAGACTAGGGAGAAGCAGGGACTTAATCTGTATCTTACAGTAAACATTAAATCATAAAGAATGAAATCACAAAGCCTTTGCAATAAAATGTTTTCTTTCTAAAAGGTTGTCTATAATAGCTGGTGAGCTGACATTACTTCATCTTAAATGCTAGTCTGTCCACTTTCTTTCAGAGAAGCTAACCTACTACCTCAAACATACACAGGAACTAGTGAGGTGTGTGACAGAATATGCTAAAGGACTTGTTGCACACAGCTGTTACGACATTCCTGATAATAGGGGAGCTATCGCTTAGCATAGTGTTCTCAAACATGGCAAATTACCCAACAACAGGGAGAAGATGCAGCAGAATGAATGCTTCTGGAAAACAATTCCATGCTGGGCTAAAGAGAAATTTAAAAAAATTCCATGGTCTTGTCCACAACCCATACCTTGCTATTAGAAAGAAAAAGTGGGGGTGAATAAAGGAAGGACAGTTAGCTGAAGGTGTGACTAAAGATCTGGTCTATAAATAAGACAGTTTGGGGTGGTTAAGATCTGTGGGACAGTTGACTACTGAGTATAAATTTATTAACTAGTGAGCTTTCTGAGGATATATGCAACTTGAGTATGGGAAAGGAGAGGGAATGGAAGACTGTCAGGAGGGAGTGAATGGGGAAGATACATTAATGCCTTGCAGAAGATAAGGATGTAGCACAAGGTCTAAATGTATGCGCAAACATTTAAAACAAAGTGAACTTATCTACTTGTTATTTGAAGGGCTGGGGAGAATGTTTTAGCCTGGGACTGAATGCTGCTTCCTAATACACGCTTTGGTATTTAAAGGGGCGCACAGAGGAAAGATGCTTTTAAGTGCAGCACTTCTGTAGATCAAATATTCACTGATAGTGCCTACTTTGGGGGGATTCTGATGCTTGCTGGATAGAAATATCTTTAAATGGGTTGAAAGGGTCAGGTGCATTTGAACCTCATGCATTTAATCTGATGCTATGGTGAAATAGCAGGTGGAATTTTTCTTGTACATATGTTTTGCTGCATGTTAAGCAAGAGGAGGTCCTGAAGTTATGAAGTTCTGGGCCTCAGGTGAGTTCAATCTCTACTGTGCTGTATGTTCTTTGATCTTGGGCAAGGCACTAAAAGGAAGATCTGTAGAAGGCTTTCAGTATTGTCCCCCAGCACTGCTGCTTTTGGAAGGTAACTAGTCATCTCATGGAGCAGAAGCTACTCAAACCCATGTGTGTTTTGTCTGCAATTTAAGTCAAATCCCTTCCATCTGTTTGGTGGTAAACTTGTCAAACTGCAGTAGTATGTTGTAACTGCCTGAAGGTAAGGTGTGTACCCTGGCTAGCCTGTGATAGCACCCCCAGAAAAGTAGTTCTTTTGATACTTGAATGCAGTGTTGCCCCGGTATCCCAGGTGTAAAATACAGTTGCTGCCCTGCCTGAGAAGAACTTTAGTGTGGAGAATACACAGGGTAACTTGAGAGATTGTAAACAAATGTAACAGCTCTGAGAGAGTTTGTAATCAGGTGTAACAGCTGAGATGGTACTAGAAACAATGTTCTCTGCCATGTGATCTTGATCTCTACTTGTGTTTAAAAAGTAAGAATTATTTGGGAAGTACTAGAATTTAGAAATGTAGATTTTTCATGGCTCACATTGCAGAATGTTCTGGATCCAGTCTTGCCATTAAAAGTGCCACCAATTAGAGATGTGATCCTTATTTGAATTTCTTCTTTTAGGACTGCAAAATGGATCTTTCAGGAAAAACTTAAATGTATTGTTAATCAGTGCTGCTTCCTGAATGATAGTGACTCAAGAGCACAGAACAAACACTGTTGTATATAGCATAGCCTTTGTTCAAAGGAAGAGGCTGTTTTAATGATAGATTCAGAGCGGTCTCTTCAGGCAAATAGAAGAAGCTCCATCTCTTCAGTTCACTGTAACTAGAGTGGATGTAGCTCTGGAGACTGTGCTGTATTGCCCTGGGAGATAGGCTTGAGATTCGGAAAGTCAGTGGCAAAAGCTAGCAGAAGCTAATGCAACAAGAGCTCTGAATTCTAACGCTTGAAAGAATGGTGTCTGTACAAGTAGGCCAACCTTAAGGTCCTGAAGTACTTTGCCTGTAATTGCTAAAGCTGTCAGACACTCTTACTTTCTGTAGGATAAAGTGAAGTAGCAATTCAGGTGTTTTAAGTTTGGAAATAATGATTTTGGGCACACTATTGTATAAGATAAATCAGTACTGTCTGTCTAACATAATTCTTTTCCTGCTCTTGAACAACAATTCTAGTTGATGCAAGTGTTTCTCTAACTCAAACTGTACTTGTACAGTGCAGGCTGTATAACACTACCAGGGATAAATAAGCATCCAAGTGTCTTTGTCCAGACTTGGAAAGTAAGTCCAAGCCAGAGACAGAAAAGATGCTGAAAAACTGGGATTCTGTGATGGTGCATATTAGCTTAAGGAGGCTAAAGGTATTATTTCCTGGCAGGGATTTAGTTTTAATAAATGTCCTTCTGTCCCAATGTCAGGGAAGTGGTAAAATAGGAAATGAATGCAGAACAAAACTAGTGGGGTAGCACTAGTTGCCCAAGGTCATCCTCTTCCCTGACTAGGTGCTTGCATACTGCTCCTAAGAACCTGTTAGTAGGCAGCTGAGTTGCATGGGGCTCTGTGTTGAACTGTGTCCTAACCTGTTACTGTGTGTGTATCCTAGAAGGCCAGCCTCTGCTCTTGACTCTGTGGTAGAGTATATAAATCACACAGCGCTTGGAATTGTTGCAATTCGTAAGGAAACTATCTCAGGCATAGCTGGTAGGTGGATAATGGTAGTATTATGCCCATCTCTGACAAATTGTGGCTGCCTCTGAAGGGCTGTAGCGTGTTCTGTACCTCTGCATTCAGCCATCTAGATGTTGTGGGCACATCTAATATTTTTGACTTGCAATTAAATTCTTGATGGGATATGACTGGCCTGAAGTTTCTCCTCCTGAATGGACACGTTTGTTTCATCTGTCCTGTTGAAGCCATTCATTGCTTTAACCTAAATCTGAGGATTCCATTAGAAGCATCTAATTCTTCAGTACTTTAGGATGAAGAGACTGAGAAATCCTGGAGTACCTCTGATAGGTTACATGAGGTCCATTTAATGTGCCACTTGAAGCTTTTAGTAAATTAGCAGCCTGATATTTTTGAAAGGCTTTTCTTGTCGATAGTTCTTTTCAGTCACTCTGTATTCTGTTGTTGGCACCCACTTCAATCTTTCTTTTCCTTTCTAGGCTTTGGCATTTGAGCTACTAACTTGGACTTGGAGACTTCTGACATGATCCAGTTTCCCTAGCTAAGACCTTTTGCAAGGTCTTGGCAGTGTTTGAAAAGGGAGTTACTTCCGCTGCTTCTGAGTGACAGTTGATCCTGATTTCAAGAGTATGTGCTAGGCATTAAGCTTTTCTGTCCTCTAGAAAAGACTTGCTTTTTCGAAGGGGCGGGTGCCATACTCTTTTTAATATTTAAATCTATGATGATTATGCCGTTGCCTTTATTTTGGTACCTCACTGCAGGATGAAGTATGATTGTATTAAGAATGTAGGCAAAACAATAATGGGAGCAGCACGGGGCACTTTGAAATAAAACTGAATTTGAGTTGACTCGTACTGTTTTTCTGCTGTAGTAGTTACCTTGTTTTTTGAATAAAATGATAGGGTCTCTCAAAGGAAGGTCTGGTGCTGTTATGAGCCTTTGAACTTGTGATCTTTTCTTGGCTGTATGCCACTATGCATATACAGAACAGGAATGTCTGGGTTATCTGGGCTCCTGTTCTTTGTTCTTGTGTGGTTTGCTTTGTACTATTAAATCAAAGCTACATTCTCCTTGTACTACTTACAGGCCTCCAGACTACTTGCTTATGAACCCTCTGCTGCTCACATACATGTGGAGAGAAGGGATGAGAAACGACACCCTCGCCTGTCATGCTCAACTGACACTAGTGTTTCTACTCCACTGATTTCTTGGACACTCATCTTCAGTGACCAAATTTTCCCTATATTCTGTTCTTCTGTACCAGATTTTTAGTCCTGTTGTATAGAAAATGGGAATGTATGCATATAATACATCTCTACTGTCAAGGATGGTGTTTCACAATCACTTAAAATACAGCATGCTTAACAAGCTACATGATTATAGAAGAGTGTACAATGAGATAACATTCCTTCCCAACAACCAAAATATTCTTTCTCTAGTGCCTAGAAGCTTCTGTGTTTAGATATCTGTGCTTTGATACAACACATCCATACTTGCTTACACCCTGGCTAGTGCTTTGCCCATGTTTATCTTGCCCATTATATCCTGTCCATGTTTTGAATCCACCCTGGGGGCTGCAGTATTCAAACCTCTCTAGTGACAGAAGTAAAGCAAGTGTTGGTGGGTCTAAGTTTCTTTATTCTCCTGTCAGTAATTGGGTCTGAAAAACTTCTCAAGGAACAGTTTTGGAGATAAACTCTCCATAGAGTTCTTTGGAGCTATCATTGTTTAAAAAGCCAAGCCAAAATGACTCTTCCATTTCATGCTACAGTTCTGCGACAGGTTTTAAGGGGGTTTTGATGTTCACAGGGTGGGAAATGTTGCTTTATTCAACATGAGTGACCATTTATGGGGAAAGACTACAGGTGTTTAGGTTCTCATTTGTTTTGTGGCTAACAGCAATAAATGAAGATCCATTGTTGCACTATAAACACAAAATGAGCCATGTTTCCTGGCATGAACAAGCAAGCAACACTTCAGTAGCATCATGTGTTATATTATTCCAGTGAGAGCAGGGTGGAGATGGAACAATTCCCTGTGCCTGGGCTTCACACCTGATACTTAATGCTGTTTTAGTCAATTCATCCCTTTTCTTATCCTTACCTGTCACAGCTTCTAAGATGCTCATCAGCACTGCTCATTTTGCTTTGCTCTCTGATCCTGTGTCAACCTCTGGGCACCATTGTCTGTCTGTCAGAACTATGGTGCATATTAACAGGGGCTGCCTAGGCTCCCTTTCTTAGCTTGGATGAGAGACAAGCAAGTGATCTGGGTGCTTGAAGTTTGCTCGGGGAGAAGTCAAACAACTCTTCTTGACCATAAAGTCTGAACAGAGTCATGTAGATGCTTTATAATGAAGCTAGAGTATCCCTGTGTTGCTTTTCCAGAACGTTTTCCACACTACTGGTCTTATTCCAGCCTGGGATTGCCCTGGCTTACAACAGAACTGCATCTACCCTGTGTATTATTCTGTATACTCAAAAATACTTCCCTTGGTTTCTCTGGCAAACCCTCTACACATTCATCCTGCTTCCTCTAGCTAATTTCAGCATTACCTTGATAGGGTAGCTAAGCACTGGCCCCATTTCTCTGGGTTAATTTTCTGAAGTCAGATGTGATTCACTGAGTTTACTGTCCAATCATTCTGCTGAAGCAAGAGGCAGTAGTGCCAAGTTGTTGTCAGTGATTACATTTTTGTCTATTTATTTATTTTTCAGCAAAAACACCACATATTTGTTAAGCCACTTCCCCCTATACCTTCCGGGCTCTGTTTAACATTGCAACAGTAGAAACTTGAGAGGGCAGCAGTTAGCTCTTGAGAGAGATTTCAGTGGTGCTTTTTGACAACAGCACTCTGTGTGATGTTGATCAGGCTTAGGAACTGGGAGACACCAAGCGTTATTGTTGCTGCTGGCCATAACTGAAAGTGAAGGGGTTATGGGTAACAGAGATAGAAAGGGACTTAGCCTTTCCTGTCCCCTTGCCAAGGACAGTACAAAGAAATGAGGTGTTCAGCAGTGTCTCACCAGAGTATAATTTTCATTAATTGCCAAATAATTAGGTAATCACTTCAACAAATGCTGCCTGAATCCTCTCAGGGCACAGCTATCTAAGAAGGCACCAACAGAAATATATCGTGTGATGAAGTGGGCTTTATGAAATTTTGGAAGCATTGTCTGCCCTGTGACAACATCCAGGGACAGCCCTGCGCCGTGTTTCATCAGTATACATGTACCAGGGAAAATCAAAAGCTGTGGGAGAGGACACCGAGGCAAGGGTCGGTCTGTTCCCGCCCAGTTGCTTTGGCTCGTCTCATAAAATAAGCATTTTCTGCTAACCCTTGTTAAAGACGGGGTAGTGGGATAAATGCTCTGACCTGGTGCACAGCAGTTAGCAAAGCATTTCAAGGTTGATTTGGGGTGGGGCAGGGGACAGAATTGTCTACTCAATGCGTAGAGATGTAGAGCTGACTGAGTGCATCTTACCTGTTTGAAAGAAATTAATGTCTATGTTTTTTTCAAAATTTTTTGCTTAAGCCACAAGTACCTGTGGTTAACACAGCATTTCCCACACAAGCCTCTTTGGATGAGTGCCTTTGTGCTGCTTCTGATGCTCTGTGTTTGTGCTTGAATGCTGCAGGGTTTTGATGATACAGCGACTTTTTGTTATTTGTTGTTACTCCCACCAGTCTATTTCAAAGTTGGGTTTAACATAAGTGGGTTTGATTTTGGGTGTATGCAGCGTTGTATGAAATCTTAGCCTGTAGGCGTTCAGGAGTGTTTCGCTGTTGATTTTTCTGGGCCTAGGATTCCCCCCTTCTTTTCTGCCTATCCCTGCTGCTGCTTTGCACTCCCCTAATCCATTGGCTATCTATGCTGTGTCTAGTGGAGATGACTGGGAAAGCTGGTACCGCGTTTTAATCTAAATTCATCTGAAGATCTTTCTGGTTTTCTGCAGTAAACTGTTCAATTTTTCTCTCTCTGTAGTTTATTGTTTTTGCAAATTCACTGTTTAACTTTGTTAACTTTGCTACGCTGCTGTTTTGCTGCTGCTGTTTCTTGCAGAAGGGGAAAAACTTTTAGTTACCTGGGAAAGATTGCTCAATGTGGTGTGTGTGTTGGTACCCTGACCGTGGTGGTGCGTGTGTATGTTTAACATCACACTGAACTTGGTTGTCTCGTGCTAAACCTCGTATTTTTGTCATCAGTGCTCAACTTCTTCTAGGACTGCACAAACAACAGCAAAATCGCCTCTGTGTCACTGCAGTATTTCTCAGGATATTTATAGGTTTTGTATTAGCAAGAGCTGTTACTTTGTGATACTCGGCAATGCTTTTCTGAGGTGTTAACAGATCGTTAGGATGCACGTGTAGGGGAGCACTACAGCAGCCCATAAGCCCACGGTGAATTATGCACGTGGTTTACGGGTATCATTAGAGGGGACTTCTACAGTTGTGTTTTATGAGGTGTGTGTGCCTGTATATATATACATATGTACACGTGGATGCGAGCAAGATGTCGCCCTGACTTTGCAGTTCTGAAGGAGGAATTTCAATGTGTTAATCTGTAGGATTCCGAGTGCACTATGTGTGATAATAATGAAAAAAGTAAGAAAAGAGTGAGGAAGGTGGATGGGAGGACGCTCCGCCTTTAGCTGTCACCGTCATTCCTACTGTTTTATGAGGCAAAGTGGTGGCTTTAAGTTGAAACATACTTGCTGTTTCTGTACAAGAACTAAGATGTTTTTTGATTCAAAGTCACTAATCTTTTCCTTCTGCATTGAAGAGAAATCTCTATAAACTTTTGGTGCTATTAGAACTTATACCTATATAAACAAGTAACAAAGTTATTCCTAATGTCATTTCTGACTCCTGCCTCTCCCCTAGTTTTGAGCTTTCTGTGCCTCCTTCCTCCCCTTCTAGAAAGACTTGCTGTTGGTGAAATGAGATGTGCAATTTTGGGTATTTTCATGTTTTTCATTTAGAAAATGGGTATTTTATGAGATAGATGGCTGAGGAAAATTGCCTATGTGGAAACGGTAACTAATTTCAGGGTGACTGATTGTGGCTTTCTGCAAGGTACCAGGTTGTTCCCAGCCTTTCTAGTGCATTTACCACAAGAGGGCAATCTTCCTGCCCAAAGGTAGGTAGTGCTGCTGCTTACGTACTTGTGAATTTGTTACTATTGGTAGTGAGCTGAGCAGGATGGTTTCTTGGTGTTCAAATCAAGAAAAATGGTGCCTTCCTGTTTTGCGAAGGGCTACTAATGTTATAGGGCTGACTGGTTTCTTTAGGACTGACCAAACAGGTCAGGAAAAATAGAAGTCTTTTCAAATACAGTCAGATCTGATGAAGCAATAGTCAAGTCATTGGTTGAGAGGAGATGAGCGTGTCAGTTCTGGAAGCTGAAATGTTTTGTATCCCAGAGCAATGAATATGCTGATACTTGGTAGGCCTCCAATGCCTGCAACGGAGAAGAGAAGAGGATGTGCCTATTTATTTTCTTTGCTGGAGTCATATTTGCATTTCTGTGCATCGTGTCTAGCAGCCTAGATCTAGAATTCAATCTGTGTCTATTTGTTTCTTGACAGAAGAGGATGAAAAAATAGTAAGGCTCTGTTTTCTTTATAGCCAGGAGTAGATAGCTATGGCTTATGAGCAGAGTAGACTGTACAGGGTTTTGTGATGTTTCAGATGAGCGATGCTGCTGCTGCTGTATGAAAGTAAATTGCAGTGTCCTGGAGTGAGTCCCAGGTTATTCTGCTGTTCTCGCAGCAGTTCGTTTCTGTAGCAGTGCACTGGAAGAGAAGTATATCGGCCAGATTCTTTGTTTTGCTAACACCAGGAGTCACTGTGGCAGAGACAGTGGAAACAGGCTTATTCAACGTTTGTGCCAGAACCTGTTTTGAGAGGTGTTCATTTCAGAATTGGGAAGCTTTAATAGCTTCATGTTACGCTAGGAGGGTGTGTGATGTACAGCAAGTCAGAGTCACCCTCTCAGAGCGCCAGTTCGGCTGGTCAGAGGAAGGACCACCTTTGAGCACGAGGTCAGCATTTCATCCCTCAAATGAGACTGCGCTTAAATAGCAGATCCTGCCTTGCCTTGCTCTAGCATGTGCCACAGGGGTGAGTTTGACCTGTGAATGATCTCTGCATAAATCTGAGAATTCCATAATTAATTAGAGAACTGGAAACAAGACAAAGTGATTCTAACCCTTTTTATTATCTTGTCTGCCTTCTATTACATCTTCTCTCTTCTCTCAACTTTCTGAAGTACAAGGGACAAGCAGGTCAAAAATGGGAAGAAAATTAGAAGCTCTTGGCCTCATGCCTGCCTTTGCACTCTGTTGATCAGGTTTTAATTGGCGCTTCTTGTCTATAATATGAGATAATTGCAGAGATTTCCAGGAATTGTTTGTAGAATAGGAAGAAACAGATATATCTGAGTTCTACTGGAGGAGTTTTAATTAAAGACTTTTTAAGTGCAACAGATGGTGCTTTGCTAGCTAGGAAGAGAGGCGTGTGAGGCCTCTTTGTAGATATTCAGCCATGGTGGTTAGAGCTTCTGCTCGCTGTGGGCGAGAGATGCTCTGACATAATCTTCCATTAGGGGACCTGGACAATTTGAGGATAATTTGCGCTTTGTGTTCTGATCATAGGCAGCCATAGAGAGAAATTCCTTGTGTGCGTGGCAGGACTACACTTTCCAACAGGAGCTTTGCTTTCATTGACCTCTGTCGTTGTCCTCAGCTGCCTTCTGAAAGGCTTGCAGAAGTTACAAGACACATCAGTAGCTGTACAGGTTTCTTTGTAGACACTCCAGTGGTATGGAAGAAGGAGAATCTATTTGGTTTCTAGACAGCAGTGCTCCCCAATAATTTCACGTGAGCCAACAATCAACTTTGGACTTGCTCCTGGTCTGGAATTATGTCAGTGTGAAACTTGGAAGACAGAAGAGTGAGGGGTTTTTTTGCCCTCCTAGTGCCAGTAATCAAACTACTTCTAAAGCCCTCATCGGTCTCTGGCTTCCTGGAAGTTATAAGGAGAGTGGAACGAAGAAAGGGTATTGTAACTTACAGAGAAGCAAAGATCTCTGCAATCGTCTTTCGAGCGGCTACTGAACCTTGCGTTTTTCATATTATTTTTAAAAGTACAAGAAAGTGTTGAAAAAGAAAAAAGTCTATTCTAAAGTTGTATGTTCATGAAATGGTTGTGGGCTATGATCTGCTTGTGTACTATTGCAGTAGAATTATGATTTCTGTTTGCTCTCCAGCACTACCATAGCCTTGATGAAATTAAGCCTTGTGTGTCGTCATGAAGTTGTTTTGGAAAAGGAAAAATTAGCTGGTGGACAGTGGACATTACAAGAGAGAATCCTCTTTTAGGAAGAGTTTGTCTGGGTTTTCAAATTCTGGGAAGAACCTAGAATTGTAGAAGAAATAGCCAGCAAACAGGGAGTGTTTCATTGAATGTGGAAGAAAAAGGACATATTTGTGGCTCTGTGGAGTCCTTTTTATGGGGTCACCTTGCTGGGCAACCAGACAGATCTGCAAGATGACAGCAAGTACGCTTTTAAGCTGCCTGTGCGGTAGATGCTTGGAAGGTATACATTGTCTCATGTTTAAAGAAGTTTTCTAATTTTTTAGCGTCAGTAATGCTGCGGGGGAGTTTCCATGGGATTAACTCTTTGGCCGTCTCTTCTTTCTGCAGCTCGGTGTTCATTTCACTTCAGGCTGTATTGGAAAGTGATTACCTGGAAGGGATTTGGTTACACTGGGCTGTAACAAAGGCAACACCAGATGTTTCAGAAATATTTTAAACATAAGCTCTGAGCTTTTATTATTTTAAGAACTGTTTACTAGCTCCCATGGCTAATGCTTTGAGTTGGCTGATTTTGTTCTGTAGCCTTAGGATCTTCCTGAGAGGTGAGTGGGTAACTTTCTCATACAGGCAGACCTTTTTTGTTTTGTTTTTGTTTTTTTAGTTGGTGCTGACATTGTTATCTTCTGAAAGCTAGAAGGTATTAGAGATGGCGGTTGTTTAGCTTATTCTGGTCATAAACTCATAAGCATGGCTGATGTTCTTTCCAAAGCCCAATCTTTTTTAGGACTTCGTTCAGGGGAGAAGACAGGTAGAGAAGGTGGGGGATGCATTCAACAAGTGGTTTTAATTTTCTGAAGAGATAAAAAAAGTGTTAGTGTTTTCAGGTAATGATAACAATAATACCAAGGTGCTTATAGGAGTGTGGAACAGATTAAAAAAAAATCCCGGAACTCTCCTCCCCACCCTGCACACTCATTTGTTGTTGCTGGGGCACAGGCACACAGAGAAGCCCTTCGTGAGGAACTTCATGTGAAATCCGTGAGGTTACCTAAGTGAAGCTCGCTTTTCAAAACAAAGGAATTTGTTAGGATAGTGATGTACTAGAATCTAAATCTGATAGGCTTCTAAAATGAAAGACAGAAATGCAAAAAGGGAAGTAGTAACTCAGTATTCGTTCCATTCTTTAGGTTCAGGTTTTCAAATATCTTACTCTTTGTTGAGTATTTATCACCTTTCTCTTCTAGAACATGATGTCAGGAGACTTTCTGAAGAGGGATGGGTAAAATTGCCGTTGTTGTGTAGACTGAATAACTGAAGTAGAGAAAGATGAAGTGTCTTGGTTGAGATTATACACCAGTATGGTGCCTCCTTCATCCCTTGGCTCTTCCCATCAAATTGTGCTGTTTGCACTCTCTTGAAAACTTAGGTTTTCAACTTTCTGGTACACAAAATGTGACCTTTTGAAAAGATGAAGACGATGTGGAAAAGGCTCTCTGCTACCTATACAAGGTAGTTGGTTAGTTTGATAAAGCATCTGAAATTGGGATGCTTGTCTAAAGCCCCCTGGGTTTTCCCCCAGAATTCTGTGCTCAGAATATTTACCTAGAAATCTTAAGGGAACAGATTTTAATTCTGGAAGAGAAACCTTTCCATAACTTTAGACACTGAAACTTACGAGTGAAAGTGATAACAGACAGGGAAATAGTATTGATGAATGGAAAACCTAAGAAGTTGGGTTTGTTTCCAGTTTTGGTATGCTCTATGTGGCTTTGAGAAGTCAGCTAATTCATGTGGGTGTAACAGTAATGACGATAACAAGGTGTTTATTTGACTGTGGAACATGAGATTTTCTGATTCAGCTTCCTTCTTCATCTGACACACTGGAATATATCATGTTTCTTTTTTAGTCACTACACTGGTGGGATGCTGCATCCCGTTCATAAACACTGCTTCTCTATAAAGGCAAAGCATTGTTCTTAATAGTAAAAATTATTGTATTAGTAGTACTAGTGCTATCAACACCAGTGACAAACTTGTGTGGGTATTACATTATGGTGTAGTAATAACTGGTTATTTAGCTTGAAATCTTGAATGTTTGTTCATTATACCTTTATTTGTTTTGCTTTCTTTTAGGGACCTCTTCCCTCTCACCAGATTGCAGCATAGACTGCCAGACCCACTGTCTGATAGATTGCAGGCAGGGACATTACTACGTAGCTGGAAACTGCTTGGAATGTCCGACGGGTTTCTAGTAAGTCTCCTTCCTTACCTCCTGCTCAGCACTTACGCTTCTGCAATGAGAAAGAGAAACATATGGGACATCATTTTTACGTTGAGAATATTCTGAGAGCTATCTTATAATGCAAATTAGGAGGTGGGGCGTGAAGTGTAGTGCCAGTCCCTTATAGGTGAGTAATCAGCTGACCAGGAAAACCACTGTCTTTGACTTAAAGTGCCGATCAGGTCTTTCTGCAGCAATTGACACTCACAGCTCCCCTTGAAGTCAATGACAGCGATTGTACTTCAGCACTATAAGTCCCAGTAAAATGTGTGACAGTTTCTGTGTTTGTGGGGAATGCACAAAACGAGGTTCCCTTTGACATTGCTTAGGACAGATTTTGCTTATTGTGTATTCTTTGTAGCATGTATTTAGGAGGGGCAGGAATGTTATTTGTATTTGTAGCAGCAGCAGCAAAATCTAGGCTGGTTTTCAGCTTAAAAGAGGACTATAAGGTGTCTTTGGTCCCCAGTGCAGAGAATCCTGCACTGGAAAATTCATTCTGTCCTGGCTACTTGCTTAGTGATGTGCCAGTCTGAAAATGTGATGTAAGCCGGGCACAGAGCCGATAGCCTGAGAACAGAGAGGTCTGGGTACAAAGAACCAGAGGGTTGGAAGTTGCTTTCCAAAGATGCTGAACCTCTGGAAAGCAACCTCACAGACTATTAGCCAACCTGGGGCTGTGTTGCAAGCAAGCCCTCAATGAGCCGTTTTCAGTTGGAAAGCTGTCCAAAACTCTGGTATATCATCACCAGCATGCTCTGTCTTCCTTGGAAGAAAATCATTAAGACTGCTTTCTCTGCCACACACAACTCATTTTAAATGAAAGTAAAAATGGTTGTCATGGAGTTTTCAGACACAATCTCTAACCAGATCAGGGAAGACAAGTTTTGTACGGATTGTCTTGAACCTTAAGGTCAGGTTGCCACATCCCCTACTGCGAGTTCTGTCCTTGCATGTGCAGTCCAAGCAGTGCACCTTGAGCTCCTATATAGGTGTTAGAACCCTCTGAGTTTCTGGAGGGATCTGATTTGAGTCCATGCTTCTGTGGCTAAAAGAGCATTTGTTTGACCAGTTGGTGAAGGGAATGTTCCTGTGTTTACACAGCACCCATACTGGCGGGTAGGGAATGGAATTTTGAAGAAGTGGAAGAATTTAATTTTATAACTTCATTATTTTTGATCCAGTTGCCCTGGGGGTCAAGCAGCGCCAAGGAAATGCCCACTGGGAACAGCCAATGAGCTTAGTGCTCAAGCAGACGTCACAGCCTGCCAGGTAAGCTGAAGGACTGGGGAAGAGAGCAAGCAGGTGTAGTAGTAATTTTTGCCTCTACTCCCATGTATTTTCACAGAACCACAGCATGGTAGGGCTTGGAAGGGACCTCTGTGGATCTTCTAATCCAGTCCCCCTGCCGAAGCACGGTCACCTAGAACAGGTTGCACAGAACCTCGTACAGGTGGGGTTTGAATATCTCCAGAGAAGGAGAATCCACAGCCTCCCTGGGCAGCCTGTTCCAGTGCTCCGTCACCCTCAGAGTGAGGAAGCTCTTCCTCCTGTTCAGACGGAACTTCCTCTGCTTCCATCTGTGCCCGTTGCCCCTCGTCCTGTCGCTGGGCACCCCTGAACAGAGTCTGGCTCCATCCTCCTGACACCCACTCTTAAGATATTTAGAGGCATTTCTAAGGTCCCCTCTCCACCTTCTCTTCTCCAGGCTGAACAAGCCCAGCTTCCTCAGCCTTTCCTTGTAGGACAGATGCTCCAGTTCCCTCCTCCTCGTCGCCCTCCGCTGGACTCTCTCCAGTTAGCTCTGCGTCTTTCTTGAAGTGGGGAGCCCAGAACTGGACACAGCACTGCAGATGGGGCCTCACCAGGGCAGAGTAGAGGGGGAGGAGAACCTCCCTCTGCCTACTGGCCACACTCCTCTTGATGCACCCCAGCATCCCACTGACCTTCTTGGCAACCAGGGCACACTGCTGGCTCATGGTCAACTTGTCGTCCACCAGGACATCCAGGTCCCTTTCCACAGAGCTGCTCTGCAGCAGGTCCGCGCCAAGCCTGTACTGGTGTCTGGGGTTGTTCCTCCCCAGGTGCAGGACCATGCACTTGCCCTTGTTGAACTTCATCAGATTCCTCTGCCCCCAACTCTCCAGCCTGTCCAAGTCTTGCTGAATGGCAGCACAGCCTGCCGGTGTATCCACCACCAGAAATTTTTGAAAATTCTCAGGAAATTCCTGCACTGGTATTTGGCTCTGATTTGTCTCAGAGAAAGTAGGTTGCTCCTCCAGGTAGACAGCAAGCAGCACTCCCTCCAGTCATTGTTTACACCATTAACAATAAAAAACACGTTGGGATGTCTCAAGAGTACGTAGGCCAGATTTTGAAAATGATATAAAATCCTTGCTTTCTGGCACTTGAGCTGAGGATGTCTGAAACTGCTGCTTTACATTGTTCATGCGAAGAATGTGTTTCTGTGGGTCTGATGCTCTTTGTGATCTCACTGCAGGTTTGTCCCAATGGCTATCTCAGCCTAGAGAGTGGAGCCGGGTGCCGTGCGTGCCCAGATGGCTATTCGTGTGATCCACATAGTGGTGTGCAAAGGAGCTGCGGTCCTGGTCAGTATTCGCCCGAGGGAGAGTTGGAGTGTCTGGAATGTCCAGAGACATACATCTGCCCAGATGGACGGAGCAGACAGGTACAGAATGAGCACCTGAATCACAGAATCACAGAATAGTAGGGGTTGGAAGGGACCTCTGTGGGTCATCTAGTCCANCCCTCCTGCCAAACCAGGGTCACCTACAGCAGGCTGCACAGGATCTTGTCCAGGCGGGTCTTGAATATCTCCAGAGGAGGAGATTCCACAACCTCCCTGGGCAGCCTGTTCCAGGGCTCCGTCACCCTCAGCTTGGTCCTTACAAGCATGAAACAAACTTGGAGAAGGATTATCTGCTCCTCAGTAGTTTCTTTTCCCTTCTGCAATTTGTTACTATTTTTACAGGGAAATGCTTTTAAATATTAGAAATTTAGAAAGCAAAGCAGGGACAGATCTCTTTGTAAGAAAAAGCAAACTGTTTCCCAGAATTAAACGGAATAAACATGTTTGGTCAGCGTGTCCTCTGTCCTACCTGATGTTGGCATTTCTGCACAGTGAAAACAGGCATTTTGTTCTGGGCAGCCCTGAGGACTTCTGGGGTTAAGGTTCTGCTTGTTACAGGGAAAATCAGCTGGTGACACTTCAGTAAAGGGTTGATTAAAACTCATCTGGGAAAATACTTATTGTTCATCTTGTCCGGAGGCAAGAGTCCTGGCCAGAGCCTTAGTTCATATATTGCTCTGTCAAGGATGGCTGGGAGACGGTCAAGGTTGGCCCTGGGACTCTGACACCAAGAAATGAAGTCTCAGGTGCTTTACTCTGTGCCAACACAGTTCAACTCTGGCATTCAAGGAAAGCTTTTTCTTTGTCCCTTTTTCTTCCTCTTGAAAATGATAAAAATTGAACCAAATCCCAAGTAAATCCCAGAAATATAAGCCCCCACTCATTTAGGTGTTTGTCTACAGAGGAGAAGGGAGTGAAATAGCTACTTCTGATTAAATCTCTCCTCAGAGGAATAGGTGCTGGGGAAGACGAAAGATTTCAAAGGAAGGAGGCTTCTCAAAGGACAAGAATGGATCACCTGTCACAAAGGCCTAGGCAGCTGGTGTGCCCAATGCATCTGCTAGTTCCAGCTCTTGGGCTTCTCATCTTCTGGGGAACAATCAGAAAGGGTCCATACCCTTCTGCGTCGGTACAACTTTGGCCTCTAGTTCTGCGTAGTAACAGTCATGGTGATTCAGATGGAGCTGTTTCAAGATAACTGGTGCCTCCTATTTGCATCCGTACAGTGGTGACACAGTGGTGCACGCATTGCATGTGTTTTGGCATTACATATGCTTCCTATCCTGCTTTATTGAAACGTAAAGCAAGGGAGAAACAGGAATTATGATATGATCTTTCCTGAATGTTCTTTTTGACAGGTATCACTAATGCATTATTTTCAATCAAAATGGTTTTGTTATGTACAAGTTATGGCAGCATCACTGGGAAAAAGCCATGTCCACAGCACTGGCTACAAGGTTTGGTACATCCAGGATTTTCTGGGTTTTTTTCTGTCTCGTCCTGTGCAGATTTTGATTATGATGTCCTTCTTGTATTAAAAAGGAAGCTGTTGTTGACTGTAATGTGTATAATGACACCACTTTCATTGTAATGCAGAATGCATAGCTTCAAGTGTTTTCGACACTTTAGCCAGTTCCTTTCAAATTGAAAACAGACACAGAACCGTTCTGAATGCAACCTGCTAGGTCCAGCCACCAATCTTGTGGCTGACATCTCTACAAACAGCTCAGCATTCGCCAAAGTTGAGGAAACTTCTAACAGCATCGCTCTTCAGTGTCTCAAGTTTTGAAAGTAATGTACAAATGGTGATTTCTTTCATAAATTGCATTAAAGCAAAAGATTGGTTTTCCTAGGGAGAGAAGCATGGTCATTTTTCACAAATCGAAAGCATCTGGTCCAAACAGAGCAGTACATTTAATATATCACTATTTTATTCATGTCATTTGTAAACAGAAAAATATCCTTGGCAATGTCAGTATTTTTTCTCGTCTTCTGCCCTTTAAAAAATGCTTGTAAATTAAGCTTCCCTCTGCATCTGTGAGCTTGAACAGAAGGGCAGAAACCATCTGAGGCAATCCGAGGCACACAGTTTTCATGGCCAAACCTCACCAGGGACAGGTTGTATGGACTGAGCCCCAGGGGATGTATTCTGTACACCAGCTTTGCAGACGCACAGAGCCTGTCCAGTGGAATAATAGTTGGGAACTCTCCTAGTCTCATGTCAGCATTTATCTCTCCCCCCTCAACAGGGGACTGTCCATGGGGAAGAGAAATCTCCCACGAGAGGCTGAGAGCCCTACGCTCCCCTGGCTCAGAGTCAGGGCAGTGCCTCTGGCACCCACAAACACCAGTGCCTAAAATCTGTGCAGCATGTGCTGGAAGGGTCACTAAAGTAGCCAAATGTCAAGGGAACATTTCAAACAGAGAGTCACCATCGATTTGCTTGTTCCCCAGTATCTACAGGCGAGTGCCCAGACCCTGGAGAGGAGCTTCCTGATGCACAACACAAAGCAGTGGAAGGGACAACTTCAGTAAGAGAATTTCATCTGTTTTCTGTTCATTGTCATGCAATACCTTTAACAGTGTTCTGGAAGAAAATATAAATCATTTGCAGTAAAGTTTTCTAGTGATTCAAAGTTGGTGAAGTCCTAAATTAATGATAGAGGCAGGTCAGTTGAACAGAGCAATCTAGGTTGCTGTATAAACTAGTCTTCTTTGAACATGAGAGGTTATTGATATTCCCAAACATGACGTAATGCATCTCCGAAGAAAAGAACAGTGAATTTTAGACTCACAAGATGCAAGTCCCTTGGCCCAAACTGCACTGACCCTAAAAACCCACCTAATGCCCATATTATATACCATTGCAGATCTCCCAGTCCAGTGCTTTGGCTGTGAGGAACAGTAAATTTAAAAGCAGAGGAATATCAAACAGGGAAGTGAATTGCATCTAAACAGCACCACTGAGAACATTACTGGAATATTGCCCCCATTCTTTCAGCCGCTTCAAAAAAGATGTAGGAAAAATGTGAAAAGAATCCAAAAAACTATTACGATTCATTCAGAATTATGGAATATTCCACTCTGTGGTAAGAAATAAGATAGTTCAGTGTGTTCAGTTTCTTCAGAGAAGGGTAAGGGCAATTTTATGACGCCTTATAAAGCTCTACCTGTTGAAAAGAAGGCAACTTTGCTGGTAGGCAGATGGCTCCCTAATGCAGCAGAGGCATAACAATCAGAACCTGAAAACTTAATTGTCACAAAAGCTGATTAGAAATAAAGGACATATCTTTAACAGTGCCGTTAATTAACCAATTGAACAATTATAAAAGGATGTGATAGATTTTTGAACACCATGGAGTATTTATCTGTTCATTGCAGAAATTACTAATTAGTACCTCCAGATAGCCCCACACAAGTCTGAGGTTAGACAGTCAGAGCACTTCCATAAACAGATGACTCTCTTGCCTCCTCTTGTTGCCAAAAGAGACCTTTCCCTTTGTGCCTTTGTGCATACCTGAGTGTATTAATCTGGGCTCTAAGATACACAGCATAAATGCATTGCTGTTGGGTTTTTATTTTTTTTTATTTCAATGTCATTTCAGTCTGAAGACCCTTTGAAAATACAAGAATGTGCTTTTTCTTAATATTTTAGGAGAAACTGAAGCCGAGGATTTTTGGGGGGAGGGTTGTGCCTTTCTGAAAGGAAAATGAATATATCAGATAAAGAATAATCAACTTCTAGAAGATGAATAGTTGTTTACCTGGTCAGGTGAGGAAGGAGCTGTATCTCCCTAGGCTTACAGATCCCCCTGCTCAGAGTAGGTGCAGAGGAAGGCAATTGCACGGAGAAGAAAAAATGAAGGGGGGGTCTNTGTGTAACTTAGGCACGCTTAAGTCACTTGTCAAGTGATGCAGAAAAGCTTAACTTTGTCAGAGTACTGGTGACAAAGGTTTCCTAAATTACAGCATTTGGGAAGGTGGGTGTGGATGATGTAGCCCTGTGGTCCATTTAGGTGCTTGAACATGCAAATAAACGTTGAAGGTGCCGGTCTTTTAAAGTTAGCTGTACAGTAACTGAGAGTTTGTCCTCTCAGCCCTCTTCCCCACTCCCCTCTCCTCTAGTTACTAAGAACATGTTGTAAGACAAATCGCTGTAGAGACCCTATCTTTTAATCAGGCTCTGAACTCTCCATATAATCGTGTGTTTGCTGGATTTGATTTTGGTTTGCATTTTCTTTTCCCTCCATATAATACTCCAGGGATATCAGGTACCCGGTCCTCAATGGGTTGGTTGGTACTTGATGTCACTGGTCTCAGAGCTATTCACTGTGAATAATGTTTGGTCCTTTTTTATTTTAATTGCTGGAATAGCTGTGGATATAAGTTGCTCGACACAAAAGGGTGACAAATAATGATGAAAGACACTAGAGTGCTCTCATGTGTAGCTCGGACCAGAAGGAGAAAAGAGATTATTGCAGCTGAACTGGTCACATGGAATTCGCTGGACCTGCCTGCTCCCACCCCCTCCAGCCCCTCTCCCGGAATAGTGCTCTTGCAAGCTAAGAAAGACACAGTTGGCACAAAAAAAAAAAAAAAAAATTGATCCCATTAACAATGACCTTTAGAAATTTCAAGGACATAACGCTGCCTTTGTGGAGTGTAAACAGATGCATTGTCAAATAGTTAAAGAACAGAATTGCTCCTGGATCTGTCATTTACCTTCTCATGAACGGGAGCTCCAAACTGTAAAGAACCAGGAGGAAACTGCGGCAGCATGATTATACAGTTAAAGAGACAAATACTTATGTTGGTCTTCTCAGCGACTGATATTTCTATTATATTTTTAATTAACATTTTAATCCTTTAAAATCATTTTAATCCTCAGGAAGCATGTTACAGAGTGAAATCGTTGCTATGAAAAGTGTCAAACAGATAATAGCTAAAATTAATGGTTTTGTGATATATCAAGTTTTCAAATTGTTCTTTTATTAAAAGAGCCTGACATTTTTCATTACAGCGAGCAGGGCTTTCTGAATAAAAAGTGAGCGTGCACCCCAGATTACAGAACATTTAACTATTTGCATGATAAAGTCCTCATCCCGGTTTTCCTCCCGTTTGAACCAGTTGCCAGTAGAGTAGATAAATATCTCGCGTGGTGGCAGAGCACGGCGCAAACCACGGTGTCCCGCTCTCCTCCTCCCGCTCCTTGCTGCTGTAGCCAGGGCTGTTTGCAGCCCTCAGAGCCCTTTGCCCTGGGCATGGTCTGGCCGCCCACCCTGTGCGACAGGGCAGGGCCCAGCCGGGGGCTTCGCCCCGCACCCCGCTCAGCTGGCAGCCATCGCACGCCCACGGCGGGGCGGCTCGCCCTCCTTCGTGGCTCTGGGGAGCATTGGTGGCTTTCTCATTTGAGCGGTTAGAGGCAGCCTCTGAAAGGCTGTAACTCATAATAGGATAAATAACTGTGTGCATAATTGCGAAAACACTTCAGTAAGTGGATGCGAGCTGCCACGGACCTCATCTTTAGACCTTTCAAAACACACACGCACACATAATTCCTTCTCTCGCAGTCGAGCTCTTCCTTTCTGACATCTCTCAATGTAGTACACACAGAAGCTGGCAAGCATAAACTGTGAGTCCCCTACTTACTGGGAGCCATCGATAGCTGTATGTACAGATTGTGATCCGTAGGAAATGCCATCGTTGTCTCAAAAATAAAATAACAAAGCAATTCCTCTAAGAACTAGCCTTTCCTAAAATCACTTCAGTATCTGGTCTTTAATACGTTGTCTTGTCAAACGATGTGCTGGTCCAGTGGTAAGCAGAGTCCTCTTTCTGTGGAAATTTCACAGCATTCTACTTGGATGCGGTTACTCTGCAGGTTTTCTTCTTTCCTCTTTTTCTTCTTGAAATGGAGAGTAAAACATTTCCTGGGGTAGTAAAAGAATGCTGAAAATGAGAGAATGAGTGATCTCGTTAAAAACTGTTGACTGCCAGCAGATGTGCTACTGGGTGTGCTGTGGATAATGCAGGGCCTTTTGAAGACGTCCGTCCTTTGTGCTGGGGAGGCCTGTGTAATAAGCTGAGCGTAATGAAACCACGAGTATTAAGCTGCCCAATATTTAATGTCTGGGGTCACCAATTAAGACAATGTATGAAAAGTTGCAATGAAATGTTTCCCCAACCCACCCTACCTCTGTTTGTGTATACAAAGCTCAATTAGACACCCAAGCGAGCCAGTGGGAGCTTGGAGATCTGTTTGAAAAGAAACTTGCACAAATACTTTAAAGCGTTGGGCTGGTATTCCAGGAGATGGGGTTTATTATCCATTTCTGGATACTACAAACTTGCTGAGAGCCACTGGACACTTCAGTTCCTCCTCTCTCCTTGCCCAAAGGGGGATAAATGGCGTTTCTGTTCCCTGGGACAACTCTGTGGCTTGTCGCTGGCAGCCGGATGATGCGGGCACGCTGGGGCCGTGCGTGCGTGCTCACCTCCGCACCCAGCGCACCCGAGCTCTGCAGGGGCTGTGGCACTGAAGCGGGAGGGCAGCAAGCTGGGCAAAGGGGATGCCCTCTTGGGGGGTACGCAAACACACAACTGGGAGGACAAACAGCCAGATTCACAGCTGGTATCCGCCTGTCACCGTTTCAGATGGAAGTCAGTCATAACCTGTTCTGTCCCCATGAAGTCAGCACTAGATCTTTCTCGGGGAGTCGCAACGTGCCCAAATCCCCCAGCCAAATTTAGCCCATTTTAGCCCTAACAGGGAGCTAGCCACATCGGTCCTTATGTCCACGCTGCCCAAGCTGTGTCAGCCTCCAGCTGGGTTTCTGATGATGTCAATGTTGTTGGGTTTGACCTCAGGAGCTGTGTCCAGTTCAGCGTCCCAGCAGCAGAGGTGTCCTCACCATCGGTGGTGCCAGGGGAGCCTGGCGAGTGGCAGCACCACCAAGCCCCGGCTATGCTGGGGACTCGGGGGGTGGGCAGCAGGTCGCTTTCCCTGCAGGCTCCTCGACTCTGGATTTTGGTACTCCCGGCCCTTCCAAGGTCAATGCAGTGACCTTGAGGGCAGGCTATGAGGTCTGTTTATTTTCCCAGGCTCTCTCTTGCAGTGGGAGTGGGGCAGGGGGGGTGAGAATGGCAGGGAGAAGGTAGCATCCTCAGAGGGGGGGAGGCAGGGGAGGGCTCCTTCTGCTTGTGCTTGTACACAGATTGCACCCCGGTGTACGAAGTAATTAAGGCACGTCCTGTATTAAACAATAAACACTCGTACACTGAAATCAGGCCACAAAAGAAAAAGTGGGATAAATCCAGTATTGTTAGTAGTAAAATAGTTTTTTACGTGGACAGAAATTATTCCAAAGTCAAAATGAGGAAATAGTGATGTGCTGGCTTAAAAAAAATAAACAGATCCTTTTTTTTTTTTCCCTCACCAAAAGTATGTGTAAGCAGTAAATGCCGATCCACATTAATTAAATTTCACTTTTAGAAAACGGTAGTGCAAATTCCCCTTAATCCACGAAGTCTGACTTCACTTGGAGGGGGGGGAGTTTCTTGATTCCCAGCAAAGATCTTTCTTGCATCCGCTACAGAGCCTTGCTCTTTATTCCTCCATACAGTGAAAAAAATGCGAGGGGTTTGAACGCTGGGGGGGG
>Ga0065711_1000374_pt1 | contig 92435 bp, 44 predicted proteins | sample Hoacrofraction12_FD_59098 | JGI IMG/M metagenome (GOLD analysis project Ga0065711, IMG submission 59098) | Hoatzin crop microbial communities from Cojedes, Venezuela - Epithelial fraction 12 v2 (version 2) | ecosystem: Host-associated > Birds > Digestive system > Esophagus > Crop | place... | reverse complement strand
CTGTGCAGCCTGCTGTAGGAGACCCTGCTTCGGCAGGAGGGTTGGACTAGATGACCCACAGAGGTCCCTTCCAACCCCTACCATTCTGTGATTCTGTGATTCTGTGATTCTGTAATGTTGATTTGTAAATAGAGAGCTTAAACCTTTATTCATTTTCTTTACTAAAACTATATCATGTGCAAAAAAGGAATAATAACCTGAAAACTTCTTTATACCAAATTATACAGAAAAATGCTCATCAACTCCAGCAAAATCAGGATTTTACTCCTTCGCGTTTCTAGCTGACCATTAAATATTGCAAACACCATATTTTAATGAGGGTGTGTCATCTTTCCTGACTGTAAAACTATGATGCTTTAAGACAGTTTTCGCTTTATTGTCCTCTTTTCCTCTTATTTTTCTGCATAAATCTCCTGGTTCAATCTATCTGAATAGTTCTGAATTCTTCTTCACTTGCCCTTCATATGTTTCTGGCACTTCATAGTTCACACTTTTCTCAGATTTTGAGAAATATTGCCTTATTTTTTTATCAGAAAGAGAGTGTAGCAGCAACAGAATCTCAGTGTAGGAGAAACAGATATATTCAGTACTATCTCTTACTTCACCTTTATCAGAAAGTGAAGAAAGACCTTGCAGACTGCAGGATATGTGCATAAGATAAGAAGTGAAAAAGGACACTATTATCATTATCATTATTATTATTATTACTATTATTATTGAAAAATTGAGAAAATTGAGGGTTTTGTACTTAATGAAAGTCAATAAAATACTGCCGTGAGCTTGGATTCTGGTTAGTAGTGTCTCTGCAAAACTAGTCTAGTCAAAACTAGAAGAAGGGCTGACACAATGTTAATTAAATTTATGTTGTGCAATAGGGAGCATTTAAAAAACACCTGAGCTAGCACTAACCTGAACTGTAACTTACACAGCACTGTATTGACAGAGGTAGATAGCTTCTGCTTCTCCAGATCAGTTATGAATACCACTTCAATTTACTAATGAACAAGGATTCAGACGTGCAGCAACTTTTGTCTACCCTGTGGTTACAATGGGACAAATACACCTCTATGAAACCAATCTTTTCGAAGAATAAACATGGTCTACTTTCTCAGTAAGTACTGTTAATTACACCAAATAAAAGGAAAATACTATGGTAGTTTGGGCTTATGAAGAGATACTGCTCAACAAGATCTGTTCTGCCTTATAGGAGCATGAATTGCATTGACTGCTTGCTCATGAGTATTTAGAAACATTTGCATCCAGAGAGCCAAAACCTACAGTTTCAAGGCTTGACTGCCACCTCTTCTCCACATGCAAAATGCAAAACATCCGAGCTCACCAAAGCAAGCTAGCAAGGTACCAGCTAGAAAACAGATTTGCAGACAGCATCAGCCCCAGAGGAGGAAGCACAGAGATTTCAAGGGCCTTAAACACAGGTAAAATTCAAAGTTTCCAATGTTCAGTAAAGGACATGTAATATAGATGCAGACCCCTTATTTTCCCAGCATGTGAGTGTCTCTCCAGGTGCAGTGTACCACTTAAAGCTGAATGAGGGGACTTCTTCAATATTCCCAGAGTGGTCATGTTGTAGATTAGAGAGAAAACCGACAAAATTCCTGTAAAAGGGAAGGGAGGGCTGCATCTGGGGCAATTTGAACTATAGAGATTTTTTGGCCACGCTGCCAAGGAACCACACTTTTGGATACCAAAGCCGCTATCTCCAGTTCCTCACACTAAATTCAGAAGGCTTTTTCCCGAGAATGCACAGGAAAATTAAATTCATGAGACAACGCAGTGTCTCACATGCATTTTTGAAGAGTTCAGAAAAAAGCATCCAGAAAATGTCAGTGTTTTTGTTTTCTCCTATTTCTTGCTGAGCTGCTGTAAGCTGCCACATATGACCTTTTCCTGACTTCATGCTTGGTTGACATCTGGTTACCATATGTTTGCATTGTTATTGCTCTACCCTTTTATTGTAGACTGTGCATCCTGATAGATATCCATCTATGGTACATGCACTCTTTTATAAAAATGTACATTTTAAGTAAATGTCAAAAAGACTAAAGAGTTGAAACATCTGGACAACAATATAGCCCAAATATAGTGTTATGGTAGGAAATCAGACAGAGAATCAAACAGTAGCAGGTTGGTTACATTGTTGCTTTTTCCCCTAACTAGATAAATAGAATTCATTTCATATTTTAGTTAAAAAGGAAAGAACTGTCATAAAAAAACACTTGCTTGAACTGAGGCACTTCAGCTAAAAACTTGTTATTTAGTCTCCATAATAAATGGGAAAAGAGCCATTGATAAACAAGAGTTAATATTTAACCTGTATTAATTCCCCTCATGCAAGATAATTCTTACTTAGGTGAACGTTCCTGCCAACTTTAACTACGTTGCCTGTGTAACTGTTAGCAGCCTGGAGCTTCAGCGATGGAGCAAGCTAAAGGCATGTCTTAAAAACTGTGTGAGGGCATGTTCCTCAACCACAGGATGCTGAGCTAGAGTTAGTATTTTTACCATTTGGTATTTCATAACATCTCAATGTTTGTTGATATTCCACAATCGTGATGATATGACAAGAATGCATATCTCTAGTGTGAACTCCGCTGGAAGTCATTTGGGTAAAGAAGCTCTTCATGAGGCCTAGTTTATGATCAGCAGCAATTACTCATGCAGATGTAGAGGTGCTCCGGCAGTCATTCTGTACTTGGAGGGCCTGTAGATTTCAGCAGGAATTTTAAGTAAAGGATGAGTTGACCATGACTTCCCCCAGGGAAAAAAGTATCGTGCAAACAATAACAAGTAGATCACTCACTTTTACTTTGAGAAGTTCAATTGTTTGCATGATATTCACAGTCAGGTGAGCAACAGGAGAAAATCTGTCTTTCAGAGATGCTTGTTTTTACTCTAGTATTATGATGGAAAGGCTCCCAGCGTCAGAAGGGGAAAGTTTATATGCTGAATAGCTGGGGGATAAAGGGTGGGTGGGAGCGGTGACCTCGGTGGCAGACCATTTTGAGTACATCGGAGTCTCCCTCACCACAAGGGTTGTTTGGACCACAACATCAGTCTCGTTTCTGGTTTTGTCCCCCTGGCACTATGATTAACTACAGAGTATAGTTTAATATTTTCAGAGTTACAGGCACATTAATTGGTTTGCAAAGTTTGTGCAATCACTCACTGTGACAGCTCTGCCTTGCCGATCTTGAAAGCGAGTCACCACAGCAGCGTGCGAGATAAACGGCTTCATAACTTTGCAGAACTTGCTGGGGAAAAAGAGGTGGCATGGAGGATTCTGCAGAGTGCTAAATGGTTTCACTACCCATGTGTTTTTCAGCTGTCGTGCTATGACACAGAGAGGCTGCCTGTCAGAGCAGTGTGAGTCAAGAAAGAGTCGTTTTATGTGATGTTTCCATGTCTTTCTTCACCAGGTCACTCAGGCATTATAAAGAACATGGAGATCAAGCAAATGCCCAAGCAAACATCTGATTCACTATTGGAGAAGTTTTCATGCCTCTGTCTGGTTCTATATTCCTTATTACAATACTAGAAAGAGCCACATTATCGAAACATGTAGCAGACCAAATATGTTTCACTAAGATATTGGTCCCAGAGCTCAAGCATATTTTTTAGCTGGCTTACAGTTTTTCAGACATGCTTCACTACTCCTGTCCGGTGCAAGAGACCAGAAGTCTGCAGTAAAGTGTACTTTTTTTCCTTGAAAATAGAATACCCTATATTTTAACAAAAAGACCATTTTCTCACTAAAACAATTGATCCAGGCTGATACAGAATTAGGCAGCCAGCAACAATCATCACAATTTCTCCAGCTGAGTTTTATCTGATTTCACTTAGTGTGTTGTTTAAGGTCTTGGAGAAGTTGGGTCTGACAGCCTGCATTGTGGTTCCAAACAATGAAGTAGCATAAGGTACAAGCCAGAGGAGTTATTAATGCTCTTTTTTTTCTTAAGCAGAGGACAGAAATCTCTTCTAAGAGGTCAGCACTACAAAAAGATGCTAGTCCTCAAGCTTAACCTTTTGCCTAAATTTTTTGACAGTAGTAAAGAAGCCACAGACAAGAAAAGTACCAATCCTTCAGAATTAAGACCCCTATGTCATCACTGATATCACAAGGGCTGCTTTCTTTAAACAGAACATATTCTTTAACTTCCCCTTTCTACCTAGTCTCCTCCCACGAGCCCTCACCTTCTGATTCTGTCCAACACCTTTCCTCTGGTGTCTTTTCATTTTTATGCCTGCTGTAACACACCAAATACACAGAACAGCCTTTGCCCTGGCCATTGCAGTGCTAAAGAGTTATGCGCTTTTATTGAATAACCTTTTATTTGCCTGGCCCAGGAACTGTGCATCTGGTGGAACCACTGCTCAAGAGCCTGTCTGTACATTACTTTGTGCATGTCAAATAAACACTGAAATCAATCTCAGCATTTCAGTGATCCCAGATTCTGGCTTGTGTTTTAATCACTGAACCATTTCCTTTTCCCTGTATACTTCTCCCATGTCTAAAAATGGTATTAAGTGTATCTGTGATTACAAAGAATCTATCAAAATACGGTGTGACTAAGGAACAAAGGAAAAATTTTACATATTTGGAGATCAAGTGACGTAGAGGAGTTTTAGTGAAGACATTTGCTAATGCACACATGCACACTTATGATCAGACTACAAAAATATTTGATTAATAGAGAGAGATCAGCAAAACTTGTTTTTGAACAACAGTCAGTTTTTAAAAGAAAAAACACAACAGTATTAGGGGAATAAAATTGTCAATAAATCAGTACTAAATTCGATGAATATGACTGAGGGAGAGAGAGAGAAAGAATGAACCATGGAGGAAGAGGATGGGACTAAACATAAATTGTTTGATATCTTTCAAAATAGTGCTTTAACCTTTTGCTATAAATTATCAATTTAATTTTCAAAACATCAGCTTTTTTAAAACAGTACAAAAAAGAAGGCAGAAAGAAAGAAAGAGAAAGAGAGAGAGAGAAAGAGAGAAAGAGAGGAAGCAAGAAAGCGAGAAAGCAAGAAAGCAAGAAGGAAAGCAAGAAAGGAGGAAAGATAGAAAGAAGCAAGCAGTGGGAGGACATAATTGTGACTGACAGGAAAGGAATTCCCTCCACCTTCTTTTCCACATTACCCACAAAATTGTCTAGTAAGAATATGTAGCTGACATAACCACAGCAGTTACAAATGTATTTTTAGAAACTAGAGGCAGATTCATATTGTACTACTCTTACCTTTCAAACATTAATATTTAATGATTATTGCAGGGGGTCTTGATGTTCATACTTTTCACTCGCATTCATTGGTCCCTTAGAGAAGGACTGTGCTGTACTTTGGAATAAAGTTCTGCTCTCCCTGTGGAATTCCTGTCAACAAAGGCTGAACTGTAAGCACGACTTCTGCACTTCAATTACTTAATAAAGCTGGTGGCTACTGTCCTGGGAGCATGATCACTTGCCTTAAATATTGCATCCTACAGGAGAAAAATGTAGTGGCACAAATACTCAGGGGAAGAGTGGGAACCGAGTGCTGGTTCCAGCATCAAATGAAATCTGAGTCAGCTCATATCTGCTGGAAAACTGGCCTAGAAGCAGTGCTTGTTTACGGAATAAGGTTCTTCTAACAACGTGCAACAAAAGCAGCTGCCTTAATTAAAGGGTAGGATGCACTGAAAATGGTCCTACCTATTGAGGAGTTTGCTGAAAACGGAAAAGCAAAGTGTCCTCTTGTGATTAAGAATTAGTGTGTAATAAGTTTCCTTACTGTGCGTTTAACAAAACAGATAGTGACACAGGACAGTTGCTTTGCTCACAAGTCTTGACAGCTGGTGCATCTCCTCTGCTCTTATGGCAGAAAAGATATGCTGTTGTTCTCCCCATTATTTCTGTGTCCCTTTTGCTGCCCCGCCAGAGAAAGCCCAAGTCATCACAAAGCAGCAGCAATATCTACTTTGCTAAATGGAGTCCAAGGAAGGATATGTATAAAATCCTTTTATTCTGGGGTTGGATTAGCTGTCGGAGTCAACCCTCTGTCTAAAAGGGATCGCCCCAGGATTAGGTGAAAGAAATTCAGATACTTTCTTTGCCGTCACTAAAAGGATGCAGAAGCCAAGCAGAGATGTAACGGTCAGGCTTATTTGCTATTATCCCCCTGTCTGGTCAAACAAGGACCGGGACAATTTTGCCTAATACAAACAGTCAGTGGCGCACTTGAAATTCCCATTTCAAGAGATTTCATACTGTAAGACCATTATACTTCTATGAGACTCATGCTCTTAAATTAGTAACGATTAAAAAAGAAAGCAGCTTGCTACCATATCCCAATTTAAACCCTGAAGTACCTTATTTTTTCTTTCAGGATCTCTGCAAGTAGAGCATTTTCCTTTCTTTCATTGAATTTTGCAGTTCACAATAACAGAGTTAAAGTTTTCTCCAACCTGAACTAATGAACAATAAATCACTTAAAGCATGCAAACGCAGTTTAGAGAAAAGGAAAAATCAATTGTAACTCATTGAGTTTCCAAACTAGACTTTTCTGCATGATGTTCTTCAGCTCTCCTTTCCACAAAACATGCTCATTTTTAAGAATTAAACAAAATAAAAGAAAAAAAGGAGATAATTTTGATTCATCTTACAAAGTGTTAAGTAGCAGTCATGCCAAGGGAAAGAGGCCTAGAAAGTAGAAGAAAAAAATCTATAATTATTTCCATTTGAAAATATTTCATACATATTTTCTCTCGCAAAAATATTTTCTCTTCTAAATTCCCCAGAGGCACTAATTAATATGGCTTCATTGAGCTTATTAAAACAACTTGATAATATTATACAATGAAATTAAAACCACCAAGACACCTGATAGGAAAATTACAACAAATTATCTTAATTTTGGTCTACCGTTCCTCTCCTCTACCGCAGGACAAGAGTGCTGAAAAACCACTTGTTGGCAATGGGAAACCTAACATTAAATTTTGAAAAAAAAGTTAATTCCAGTAAAATATTTCCCTTTTAGTTTATGATCCATTCTCCAGCAATATTTTCTATTTCTTCAATTTGCAGCACATATCAAACTATAAATATTAAAAATGGATATCCACGCTCCTGTGGAAAGCTAAGCCATGGTCACAGGCTCACTACACACTCAGGATTATACCTGTCTTTGTCATAGTCTCTCCCAATTTAGAAAGAAGATTCTGCCTTCTATTCAAGAAGCCTGAACTTCCTCATATTAACAAATCTTTGCCTCTTACCCCCTCTCCTTTTTTGAACTGACAAACAGTGGTAATCTACATTCGACAAAAGTTCATTTAAACAACTGTTTAGCCCTACTACCTGAGACCCTGGTAAAGAATAAATAAAAGGTGTTTGGTTTTCATTAGACCGGTTACTCTCAGAGACTGAGAGCTCCTTCAAGTGAAATCCAAAGCCAAGTACTGGAAGCTGATAACTGCTCATAAAATCTTGAATGTAATCAGTAGTTTACAATATAGGCTAATGTGGAATATTTGGTAAGAAATTATATCTGTTTTGGTTCAATGTGATTAACAGCAAAATGAACAGTGGTTCTGTAAAAATAATGCTTATATAAAAATAATGGATCTCACTTACATAGTATTTTGATAACATGCAGTTTGCAGACCAGGGTAAGTTTTTGTCTTACTAGAGAAAAGTCAGTGTTTCATTTATGAAGGTACTAACCTTACTGTCTCTGTTGCTAGAACAAGGGAGAGTCTGAAGACTAGTCCCAAACTCTTCAACTAGTCAGACCGAGGACCTTCAAACCATATCTGGCAGCCCAACACAAATCTAAGAAAGTAACTACACTTACAGTTTTAATTGATCTATTTTCCCACATAAGTAATTATGTAAACCATACTACCTTGCTCAAGGCTTACTGTAGTATATAAACATCTAGTTTATATACATGATGTTTCCTTCGGCATAACAGTCATTCATGAGGAAATTGTATCCAATAAAAAAGGGACTCTAAAAAAGTAAACCTTCAGGGACTAATGCTTAATGGGCCATGTGAAAAGAGGAGTATACCCAAATTGATAGGGGAGATTCTGTTTAATTTATGACTAATTTAGTAAATAAACAGAGATGTATATATCTCACAGACATTTACATGTAAACAAGGTCACCTCAAGAGCACATATTTCTCAGTTTATATTGGTAATTATAAGTTTAAGCCACTTTTAAACAAAAATGAAAGATCCTTTTATAATCATGGAAAACTTGTACTGTAAAAACTGAATACAAGCTATGGATTTAGTCCTATGATAGTGTCTTGTGTCTAAAACAATTACATTAAATACAGGGAACAAAGTGTAGTGTAACCACGCCAGACACAGCACTGATCAGATTCCTTTCTGTTTTGAATAAACTTTTCCATAGTGGAATACGAGCAATTAGAAGCTGACCTTGCTCTGGAAATGTGCTGGTTATAAAGGTAAGACATGTCCTGCACTAAAAGACACAACACTCATCTTTATAGCTTCAGAGGACAGTGAGAGATAAGGCAGATTTTAGAAAGAGTTGCTGCTGCTTTCCAAAGAAATGATAATAATACATTCATAACGAGGTGTATTCTAACCATAAATTTTCTGACTGGAAGGCAGGAGATAAGAAATCATCTTTTAGGTAGTTTCAACCACTCTGTGCTTTCCAGTTATGCATTTTGCACAAAAAAGCCTTGCAACATAATCTCCTGGACATACAAGTACCAACGTTTTATGATCATTTATGTCAACTTTGTGTAATATCACAGCGAGTGCCGTCTCTGAACTTGGCTCAGAAAATTATTTTTCCAGAGCTTCGTCTTCCACAACAAGCTGAATAGACTCAGCTCTGAGATAGGATCTGCTCAGGGAAGAGCTGTGCTCTTTGAGCAGGAGAAGCCTAATGAGTGTAAGCAAACCTCAGCACATGCAAATTGTGGAGTAGGTGAAAGCTGGCAATGTAATGCAAAAATTCAAATCTTTTGTTCACAAAAGTGCTGCAGAGGAGGTTACTGTCTCAATCAGTGTTGCAGTGGCCTCTATCTATCTTTTGCACAAAACACAGGGATGCAAATAAATTTCAGTCTCCTTTTGGTTTCCTGGTTGCCCCTGGTCATCTTCTGTGCCTGTTGTGCTGCTCCAATCCATTATCCCAGCTTCATTCTACCTGGCTGTGCTCAGGAAGTTCAGCAGCGTCGAGCAGTTAATAGTGCCTGCAAGGTGTTTGTACGGCTTTATTTATTGAGACGCGTTTTTCTGTTTGAGCATTAGATCCAGATCATTTAACCAACAAAAAATACAACAGCCACCAGATGTTTTGTTGCATTAGTGACTAATTATCAAAGAACATGACAGACGAGTAATTTCTGAGGGTATTGGGAAAGATTTAAGGAGCGGGATAGGCAAGGAGTGAGATTAAGAACTCATGGAATTCAGAAGAAATAATTGTTTTGCTTTATGGAGGAATGTGATAACCTATTCCTAAAGGCAGAAGATCAAATGACAGCACTGCTAAGGCTGGAAGGCACCTCTGGAGAACGTCTAGTCAAAACCAGTTGCTCAGAGCAATGTCACCTGGAGCAGGTTGCTCAGGACTATGCCCAGTTAGGTTTTCAGTATCTCCAAAGATGGAGACTCCAAGCTCTCTGGGCAACATGTGCCAGTGCTTAATCACCCTCATGATAAATATTTTCCCTTCTGTTTACATCGAATTTGTATTTCAGTCTGTGCCCTCTGCCTCTCGTTCTGTCACTGGGCACCACTGAGAAGAGTCTGACTCCATCTTCTTTACTCTTCCAATCACATATTGATACACGTTGACAAGACCCCTCTGAACCTTTCCTTCTTCAGGCTGAACACTTCCAGCTCTCTCAGCCTCTTCTTGTATGTCAGATGTCGCAAGTCCCCAACTATCACCATCGCTAGACTTGTTCCAGCATGTCCATGTCTCTCCCGCACTGGGGAGTCCAGAACTGGACACAGACATGTCTCACCAGTGCTGAGTAGAGGGGAAGGATCACCTCCCTTGGTCTGCCAGCAGCATTCTGCTTAATGCAGCATAGGGTGCCATTGGCCTTCTTGGTTGCAAGGGTGCACTGATGGCTCATGGTCAACTTGGGGTCCACCAGGATCCCCCAGTTCCTCTCTGCAAAGCTGCTTTCCAAACTATCATCTCCCAGCCTGTAGCAGTACACAGAGTTATTCCTCCACAGATGGAGAACTTCATGTTTCCAGCAGCAAAACTAGTTTAAAAGGGTCCTGTCATCTTTATCTTATCTTCAGTGTACCAGTCTCTCTGTGATAACAAGTGAGGAGGTGACGTGTGCACATTTCGCTTGATAGTGTTTTGCTAAAATTTCAAGTCAAGATCTGGAGAACTGCATTGTTTTTGGCAGAATTGTAAAAGGAGTCCACCAGCTGCTTTGCATCCTGCACTTTTAAAATAACATTAAGAAAGTGACTAAAAAAGAAACCTTGCTTTGTGAATGTTTCATTTTCTACTAGGAAAGAAAAGCATTTGTAGTTTCTTGCATTCTCTAAACTAAAATGAACTTTTGAAATTTATACTATGTAGTCTATGTGGAGACAGTTTAGAGATTTAAGAAATAGGGAAACGAGACAGAAAAAAAAATCAGTGTTTGCTACAGCCACAACCTGAACAGAGATGGTTAGCATTCACTGTCCCTGAAAATCAGCCACACATTGTTTTCTGTGACATTCACCAACACATCATTAGTGTAATGATTAATTCCCTTTCAGCATTAGATTGCGCAAAATCAGGAGATTTTTAAATGTTGGGACAGTTAAGTGCCAGATCCTGCAATTCAGTGAACTACTGCCATATTCCCAGCTGTACGCGTTCTTATGAGTTCCTATGATGAGTTACTCACTTGCATTTGATGCTGAAACACAAGACTTTCAGGTGAGACTAGTCTTGATGCAGGAAAGCAGAGTCCTCAGTGCAGCAGGAGGACAGCCTCCTCTCCACGGCAGCACTGACCAGCAGTTGGACCTTTCTTCCCAGACAGGAAGAGCAGCTACAGGAATGATCTCCAGCACCAAGACCTGCCACTGTTTTGCTTCATAATCCTATACTGGATATTAAAACTTCTCTTTTGCCTAGCAAGGAATACCCTATCTCATTTTTCTGCTGCCACTGTTTCTTCGGTTGATGAAACAAAAGGTGGTAGAGCCACTGGAGAGTACAATTTAGAAAGTATTTTAGGGCTGGTTATGACTTTCAGGGCGATAATTTTAGGCTGTATTCAGACTCAGGCAAGCTGTATTGCATCAGTTATGTAGAGATCATGCTTGTAGGTTTGCCTAAGAACTGTGAAGATAAGGACAGGTTTTGTGTGTTTTTTGTTTTGGGGTTTTTTTTCAACATAAGCTTGAGTTGTGACAGTCACATGATATTAAAACACGGAGTACTGATTACCTGCTCCAACTCAACAAGGCAATTCATCTTTCTCCCTGTTTTTCTTCCTAGAAATTTCCCCATTAGTTTGCCAAGTCTCTCCATTCTCAACACCAGGCTTCCAGGTCTCCATTTTGAATGTTTACCTTCCTCATTGTCAGACGTTGAAATCGCACATCTTCAAAACATTAAATATGTGCTTAAACTCCATTCTTAGTAATGAATTTGTCTTGAAATGTGCCCTTTAAGCAAATTAAGTAAAGATAAATTCAGTGAAAAAATCTTGGCAGCAGCCAATATTTAGCAGCTTTGGTGTCAGATATCTCTAAGAAGTAACCATCTCCTGGGGTTTTCAGCAGGCATTGAAGATAATCTGAATTCCTCCCAGGAGATGCTCAGAAACATCATGAGACTCCTTCTTAATAATGAGGATTAGATGGGACACTGGTTGTGAGATCATACGTACTCTAATGATATCAGACACTCAGAGATACAGGGTAGACCGTACCCACATATCCACTATTAGAAGGTCATTGAAGCTGACATTAGTCTTGTGCTGTTGATCTCATTCTACAAAGATGATTTCAGCTGGATAAGTTTATTGCAGAACACACAACTGAACCTGAAAAATGTTGTAACAAGTCTAAAAAAAGAGTCAGTCTCTTCAAGATTTGGAAAGTTGTTGGCAAAAAAAAAGGTATATGTACTTAGGATATTGTATTGTACAGTCTGCAGATGAGCCCAGATGCTCTGCCATGCTCTAAAGGTGTTGCAGCATTATACCACAGTCCTTCTGTTTTGTAAACTCACACAGTGCCAATCTCAAGGATCTATGCATCATTCACTGTTGTTACCGTCCAAATCTTGCAGCTGCTAAGTGAAACAGAGGAGCCAAAGAAGATCATAGAGTCTTTGCCTTTTTCTATCATTTCTTTTTTGAGTAATCCAGGTCATAGCTCAAGCATACATTAAGGCAAAATTCAGCTTTTCCTTTTTTGCCTCACAATGGTTCCAGCAATGATATCACTTAGAAATTCTGATTATTTCACAAACGCACAGGAACTAATTTCAAAGTTGATCCTTCAGGCTTAACGCCCCTGGAGTTCTCTCCAGGCGAGTCATTTATCCTTTATAAGGTTTCTTGTTTGTTGCCTGACAAAGAACCTAGGCTTGCTGACATAGCAGATAATTTATAACAGCTAGAATACCTTGGCAGAAGCTTTTCTCACCTTTATTCTCCACAATGGAGATTCACTCACTGATGGGTTACTACATAAACACTGAACTGAAGGCAATACAGAAATGTTTAATTCACTTCTACCCTTTCACTCTGCTGTTACAGCATCATAGTCACTGCCATCTTGATCAGTACTTAACATTTTTACAATGCTCTACACCTCCACTGTAGTGCAGAAATGTTAAATAAATCATACTGCAACCTCTGCAAGACACGAGTATGTTTGAGAGATGGTCAGAAATTTTCAGGTGACATTTTCCAGGAAAATTCGTATCTACTAAAAATTAAAACTACTATTACGATTTTTAATAAAAGTGTGGCCAAAATACACTTTCCAAAAATCCTCAAATTACCACTTTATCTTCATCTTTTAAAAGCAGTTTTATTTTTGTTTAAAATACACTTTTTCTAAATATTCAAATACATTTAAGGTACTGCATTCTAAAAAAAATACAGGAAAATGTAAAAAAGATAAAAGATAAAAAAGCTACTTCACAACTGTTAAAAAGCAGTTTGATTTTTCTAGGTCTAATAATCCCCTACAGCATGGAAATGTTAAAAGAAGTTTCTTAACTTTGATTTCCTTTGGAAATAGTTTTAAAATATCAAAAATCCTTGCCATAAGGGAAAGATTTCTCTTAAAATACTCATATATTCTTTCAGTCTACAGAAAGGGAACTAGCAGACATAAACAAACTGATTTTGCAGTGTCACACACAAATTTGGTGGCATTCCCATCCAGTCAAGTTCAAGGTTAAGGAGTCTTCAAGGATTAAGACTTTAAATCTAGACTGCAGAGTCTGGGTGATTTGACATGACTCTGGATTAAAATCACTTGTGAATGCAAGGATCACATTGCTTTTCCAAATAAATCTCTGAAATTAGGGGGTTGTTACCGCCCTTGCTTTCAAGGCAGGAAACTGTGCCTTGGGCTTTCCTCTGTTCTAAGGTATTTGAGCAAATAGAAGTGCAGAAGAGCAAAGCGGAGTGCCTGTACAGCAGGCTGCCGTACTTAAAATGCACGCAGAACAAAAACCATTACTGCAGAACAGCGAACACAGAGCAGCTTGGGAAATCACACAGAAGACTTCTCCTGAATATCTCCATTCACAATTGCTTTAGGAAGGTTAATCAGGTTTTATGGGATGTACCAAAATAAGTCAATTTCACAGTTCTACAAAAAATGGAGATAATGATAAATGTAGTTTAAATAAAGTGGCGTATGAAATCAACTTACTCAATGAGAAGACTGCACTAAATAGTTTCAAAGCCGAGATCTTGCAAGAGACAAACTTGCATAACTCCATTTTTGCATGCACCTGGAGTGACTGAGGTTCCTGTTTTTTGTTATTCTCTGCCATTTTAAATCATGCACAGTTCACTACAGAAATGAGTTACACAGTATATTATAAATATTAAATATATAAAATAACATGCATATTGTGCTGAACAACCACTCTCTAAACTAACTTGAAGTGAAAATGAGTTTATATGCTTTGCTTTAACTATGTTGTAAATTCTTTTCCTGTAACTACCCACTGTCATCATATTTCGTATAGGCATTTATTAAGTAAAAGGAGTGCATACTAGCTCAAATTGAGATGAATGATACTTATTACACTATCCATACACAATATATTATTTGTCATATAAAAATAATCAAACTAATGCTGCTATAAAGGGGATAATGTTCAGCTAGAGTGTGGAGCTCTCAGAAACACTAAGGCAAGACTGCATATATGCTTTAAAGGAGAGCAAGTGTATTAAGATCACGCCAAGAGGTGCTGTTTACCGTATTAGACAGAGCTCCTGGTTGGAGGAGGGGACATATAAGGATGCAAACTGTGATCACAGGGCAAATTTTGCCCTTCAGTTCCCCTTTAGGACCTACTGATAGCACGAGGCATTCCACTGGCACAGTTAATGAACCCACCAAATGACACCAGGGTGTTGGTCTGTACAATATTGAGCTCATTGATTTAAATATCGAAAGGACAACATGACAAGGGTAAATTCTCAGGCCAAAACCCACTGCGGTGCATAACTTCCATTGATTTCGGTACTGCAATAACTTCAGGTGATTAAAACCTTAAACTGGACGCCAATTTATTTCCTTGGTATGAGGTCTCATACAAAAAAACATATTGAGGATTACTCAAGATGAAGAATAGATCCCATGGATTTAGTAGTTTAAAGGGACATACACATTTTCAGTCTCAAAGCAGATACTCAAAAATAATGAATACTAGTAGAATTATCAACCTCCATTTCCCCTCAAATACATTATCAACTTCATGGCACTGTACAGCTGTCTTGAGAAGATAAAGGTGTTGATAGCACGTGGGTACACGAATGAAGCGCAGCACTAAAAAGGCCATGAGGAAATAAAAAAGCCTGAATTTACAGAGAGAATTAGAAGATCAGTAAATAAGTCATGGTGATATGCATTGAATAATGAGAATAAAAGGAAACACAGAATAGCTACTCATTTAGTGAGACACATTCATCCAGTGCACTGGATGAGGTAGGAGCCCCATGGAGAAAGCAGTATGCGATCAGGTAATTAAAGACTGTATCATAATGCATGCACACAAGGGAGCCAAATTAAACTTGCACAGAGCTATCAGTGTAGCGTTTCCTAACTTTTCCACATTTGACTTTGTAACCTTAACACTCTTTTAACACAGTAGTTTTTGTTTTGGTTCTTTTCACATAGTCATTGGTATACATTAACCATTAAAGACTTCTTTTGCTCTTAATGATCTTGCATTCATATAGCTTAGCTATAGTTTTTCCAAACACTGTGGAAATGTGGTTAGGTAACTCAGAATATCACCTATAGGCTTGGCAAAAAGAAATTAAAGGTCTCATCTTAAAACTGTGCAAACTTATATTAAAGCGCTGACTCACATAAAACCTGATGCATGCATGCACAGAAATGAGATATCAAGTTTTTGAATAAGTTCTTACTTAGTGTGATTTTCTAAGGGAATACAATTTCTGTAATTATGACCTCTGCTCATCCACCCGTCTGTTTGTTCACCAACCCTTCTGCTTCCAAATAATCCAGAATCTATCTGTTAATTATAGACCATATATGGAAAAGATAAATCTGTCAACGGCTGAATAGAGAGAAGATTAATGACATGAATAAATTTCACCTTGGACATCATGCATTCTGCTTTTCAAAATAAATTACAGGAATTTGTGTTGTGATATGTGAACAGGAATTTAACAATAAATAAGAAGTTATAGAATTTTTCTTAGTAAGCCTTCAGTGTCCCTCACTGTTGTCTCACTTCTTCAAGGATTCATTCAAAACCTGAAAGAATCAGATGGCCAGGCATGGCCTGCCCACAGAGTCATCCTCATCAAGTATTGCAGGGCATGCAAAGGATGTGGAAATGAAAGGCAGCCTTACAACTGTGCTTGTCCTTTGCCTACATACTTGGAATAAGAATCCTGCAGAGAGAAGTTATGAAGTTATGAAGGACTAGGAGGATTATATCAATGACTAGCAAGCCATAGAAAGGTCGTTAGTCTTTGGCTTGAGATTGTGAGTAGTCCACAGACTGGAAAACTTGGATGCAGAGTTCAAGAAGTAGATTTCACCTTCTCATGACATTACGACATACCCAAGTGTTTGCCATTTACTTTTCTGCATGCTGTCTAAGATATTTCCATCCCTTTTCCTTCAATTTCCTCCTGCATTTATGACCTTTTTTGTAACCCCTCCCTACTATTCTACACAGACAGAAGATAGTTTTTCGTATTTATTGCCTGGGCTTACTTACAACCTCTGAGCTAGTAAGATGATTCACACCTTCAAGCATCACCTTGGAGGGCTTTGTTTCCCTCTTAAATTTAAAATAGCTTACCACTAAAAAGAGTTTTTTAATGTTTTGTACAAAGGAACTTTGCACTTTACAAACAGTTTGGTATTGTGCTGTGCATACAGATGGAAGTTATTATTACAACAGAAGAATCATAGAATAGTTTGGATTGGAAGAGATCTTTCAAGCTCATCTAGCTCACCCTCCCCTGCAGTGAGCAGGGACATCTTCAACTAGATCAGGTTGTTCTGAGCCCATCCAACACGACCTTGAATGTTTCCAGGAATGGGGCATCGACCACCTCTGTGGGCAACCCGTGCCAGTGTTTCACCATCCTTGTCACAAAAAATTTCGTCCTGATCTGCAGTCTAAATCCACACTTTTTCAGTTTAAAACCATTACGCCTTGTCATCAGAGCAGAGCAGAGGGGCAGAATCCCCTCCCTCAACCTGCTGGCCACTCTGCTTTGAATGCAGCCCAGGATACAGTTGGCCTTCTGGGCTGTGAGTGCACATTGGTGGATGACATCCAGCTTTTCATCCCCCAGTACCCTGAAGTCCTTCTTGACAGGGTTGCTCTCAATCCCTTCTTCCCCCAGCCTGTATTGGTACCAGGAGTTGCTTCAACCCATGTGTAGGACTCTGCACTTGGCCTTGTTGAACTTCTTGAGGTTCACAAGGGAGGCTGTCCAGGTCCCTCTGGACGACATCACTTCCCTCCAGCATGTTGACTGCACCACTCAGCTTGGTATCATCTGCAGATTGCTGAGGGTCACTCAATCCCGCTATGTTATTGATGAAGATATTAGACAACACAGGTCCTAATGTGGACCCCTGAGGCACACCACTTGTCTCCATTCTCCATGTGGACATTAAGCCGTTGACCACTACCCTCTGGATGTGACCACCCAACCAATTCCTCACCCACAGAATAACCCACCCATCAAATCCAGATCTCTCCAATTCAGAGAGAAGGAGGTTTTGGGAGACCTTGCCAAAGTCCTTACAGAAGTTCACATAGAAGAAGTTAGACTAGCCTAGATCCATCGACTAATTTTTAAAGATGTAGGTTTCTTTGATCAAATCTAACATAGTTCCTACAAAAATGAGACTTATGCAATTGTATTATGTCATCCAGTTCTGAATCTCTTTCAACTTCATCTGACAGGGTTTGAATCCTTAAAGATATTATATTCTAACAAGTGTTATATAAAGAGAAGCTGAGTAGATAGAAGAGGTTCAAATTAGCACCCTATCTGAGACAAAGACACACCACAGGGTTGGTGAGTTCAGGCTCAGATAGTTTGTGCATCCCAGCCAGCTGAGGAGTGAAATTGCCTTTCTGCAACTGCTGGCCAAGGGATGTAGCTAAGTAAGGGTTACAGATATCTATATCTACAGATGTAGAACTTGGTAGGAGTTCACAGAGGACCTCGGGGAAATGCAGAAGAAGAGAGGGAAAGAAAGATGGAATAGGTTCCAGCAGCCATAAAAGATTCTCATAAAGCACTCATAACAATAGAGTTCATGGAAAGGAGGTTAGTTCCCACTGGAGACGAAAAACAAGATGAGAGATTTGGACTAGTTATTAGGAATAAATATTCAGTCTCAGTATAGCAAAAGTTACCGATGAACTGATCAAGGCTTGGTAATGCGTCTATTACTCTTTAATATAGATCTTAATAATGTGGACAAAAGGGAGAAAATAGGAGACAGCAAAATCTGCAGAAGTCTTCTGCTTACCTCCCTTTACCAAATAACTTTGGATCAAGGTCTGTGGAAGAAAAAGTTTAATTTATTCAGAATTTCTGTTCCTCTACTGCATTTCAGGATTGAAGTTTAGTATTATTTTTGACAGATAATATAAGGGTGGTGAATACCTGAAACGACAAATGACATAAAAAAGTCTGTGTAGCTTAGCAGCCTGGACTGCTTTTGCAAAATCATAAGCGGTCATCTTATAGCACTCCATGCAGAAAGACTGTATAGTTTGCCAGTACAAAATATTGAGTTAAATCAATTAAATCTTTTCTTTGGAAAAACAGTATTGTAAGTTAATCTCCAGACACTCTTGTTTAGTGTTTTTTTGATAGAGAATGACAGGCATCAGAGTAGGAATGTATTTTTTATCATTAAAAAAGATGAGGAAGTTATTGGAAACCCTGTCTAGGAACCTACCCTCAGATGGGCTCTGCTGCAGCCAAAACTTCAGACTATACAGATCATTATTTTTTCTTTGCTGAGGCAGTTCTATTTAACCTATAAAAAGGTAACTATCCCCTATGGTGCAAGGTAAAATATACTATGAGTCAGAACCACAGACATAAGGAATCAGAAACAGACTTCTACCTGACGAGCTACTGACAGTTTTAAAATGAAGACAGTCAAGCTATTTTTTGTATTTATATGGGCTTTATAAGTAAAATTATCAAAACAGGTAAAATCAATGGCTACACTGGAAATATTTCCCAGAAGAAAATCTTGTGCTTGTTAACTAAGTCAGAAATGTCACATTTTAGTGAATTATAAAAATATATACATAATTTAAGGATTAACAGTTTGCTAGTTATTAGCATTTCTTAAAAGATAGAACAACCTTTGTGAATGGTTTCTGGAACCATGTTCTCTGACAAACAAAGGTAGGGCAAATATTTTACGAGTCTTACCATCTCCCTCTTAAATATGATATTTCTCACAGCCTGGCATATATTTACATGTTTATATTACTTTGAATGTCATTTCTGTATTTAAAGTTTCATGCAGACATATCTCTGTTTGTGCATATACCTTGTAACTCCTCAGATTCAGCCATAAATTTACCTAAGTTTACTGACATGTCGAAGTAAGTGTGTTCTTAGACATCTCATGGCACCCAGTCCCTCCTGCTCCGTAAGTTCCTCTGCGTGCTAGAACTATTACTCACTTGGCTGGCACCTGATCAGTCTTTTCCAGGATGAAATGTACAGAATAAAGAGCACATGCAAAAAGCTGAAAACCACTTTTATCCTTGCAACATCTACCTACAACAAAATACCACAATAATATTAAGACCTGAAAAAAAAAAATCAGAAACTCTTCAAAAACCCCATAAATAGACATCATCTCTGATGTAGTAATGAAGTAATGTTTCAAACATGTCTCTCATTCACAGAGTGCAACTGCACTAGTTCATTTTCTGCTATGTTTGCTATAATTTTTAATTGAAAACTCCTTCTTAGTTCTGAAACAACTTTTATAAGCACTGCTGAACTTCAATTCTTTGCTTTGAGCAAAGATGATTAAAATAGCATTTCTGTGTTCTTTGTAGAATAAGAAGCAATTTTCAGTTTTGTTGCTGACAGGGGACATCATGACAAGATCTTGAAATCCTTCCTTTTGCTACTAGTTTAATTTAAAGTCCCTGAAGTCAGGTAAGGCATTAATGAGTTCTGGATCTTGCCTCAGACGTGCAAAAAACTTTGATCATAAAATAATACTGTATGCATATATGCTGACAAAAAGAGAAATGAATATTTGGGCCTGTTTTCTGGGGGACGGCATGAGCCCAGTCCAAAAATGTTAGTAATAGGAAAGAGTATAGTGAGCTTTGATTCAGAATCTGTGGTTTTATATCTCTAAGCTATATGGACATAAAAATTAAAATTAATAAAGAAAAAGAAAAAATGCATTGGGTATAATGGATAATTATCATATAAAATTAAATTAAAATGTTATATAAACAAAATGTAAATAGAATTATCCATTAAGAATATTGAAATAAAAACCTCAGTCCTCTGCACAAAAGAATTAGTGACCAAAAAATATGTACCATAGCTTTTTCTTTTTTTAATTTCATTTATATGCCATGAACACACGTGCTTCAAATGAGAAAGGGTTACCTATTAACTCCTTATTGGGAAAGAAAAGTAAAATAAGGACAGAAAAATAGAGAGAAGAAAAAAAAAACCACAGCAAAATGTTAGACTAAATTTAAGCTAAGATAAAAGAGAACTGAGTGATGAATAATAAATGCTGATCTCATTATATATCAAAAAGGACAAATCACAGCAGATTCTAGTTTAGCGGAATGATTAATAACACAAATTCAAATCACAGATACTTTGACTGAATATGAATAGGTCAAATTGTCGGGAGATGAGATGTTACAAATACACAAATCTGTGCCCTTGTCGTGAAGATAAACTAGAGACAAGCGCTTCGTTCATAGTAACACAGAGCCTCTTGTTATCATTAATTCACTGCCATTGTCCTTATTCCCTTACTAGGGGCACAATTAGAAGAAATAAGATAGAGACGAAGCTTACAGGGGGTTTGTGCCAGAATTATCAGCCAGTATTGTAAAAAAGAAAAAAGCTGTCTTCAGCTCATCCCATTTGATCTCATAATTAGGTAGTCTACTGTTCTGCGTCTGCCAGAAGTCAGGGAGAAGTTTCTGTAGAGTTCAGGTGAGGGATGGCGTGCACGACCTGCAGAGGACTGCTGCGCACCCCTCCCAACCTCCTCCTCCGTCTCTCAGCGCAGAGTCAGGTGTGGGCAGAAGGATGTCACCATCTCCAGCACACAAACAAGGGGAACAGAGACATCCACTGTAAAGGAATTCTACCTCCGAAGAGTTGCGCAGGCTAATTTTTTTTCTGACATTTCTATCGATCATTCCCACTGTGGCATAAAGGTTAACAAACTCTTGCAATAATAGGGACAATGTACTTTGATCTCTGAAACAGTGGGCTGTCCTGTTTCACAGTGAAATAGCTTGCCGTTAGGTAGAAGGGAGACTGTTGGAACAGAAATCTATAAGAACAAACAAGTAAAAGGCAAAAAAATAGGTGTATCAGTTAATACCGTTGGGGAAAAGACAAAAAGGGAAGCTAAAAGCCTGAAGTGTCCAAGCCATATTATGCAGTTGCAGTAATATTTTTCCATCCACTGGTCCTAAAACACTTTATAAATCATTACCTAAAATAACAGAAATCTTCATTAAGTAATAAATCTTCATAATACTGTATCAGACAAAAAGCTTGAGTCTATCTAGTCTATTCCAGACCAGTAGTGACATAAGGTATAATAACTATTTCCAAATTGCTCTTAAAGATCTCCAACTCTGGGGACTCCATAACTTTCCTCCACTGCAGTGCTTCAGTATTGTGATCGCAGTATTCCCAGTGTTTAACCAAACTTTCAGGCAGGAATTTGGGTCTGTTGCTGCTGCAGAAGGGCTAATTCCTTCCAGTTTCCAATAACCTTGTACATCCTTGAAGACTATTATCACAGCCACTAACATTTTCCCATCTTTAAGCTAACCAGCCACAATTCATATTTATCTTTCTATGTTGCATTTTTAGGTCATGTTTTCTAACATGTCATTTCTGTTTCTGCTTCCTAGACTACAGCTTGTCCACAGTTCATTTGAAGTGAGGTGCTAATAAATGGATACAAAAATTTCAACAGACTTTACTGAAACTTAATTTTGACCTTTACAATATATTCTCATGCAGAAGTCTACAAGTACATGCGCATGTGCACGTATACTTACATATGTAAAGAGTATGTTCTAAACAATAGAGCCTGGAAGACTGACAGTAAAGATTAATATGCACCTTACAGGCTCTATTCCAGTTTAGGCTGTGTTCTTTATACATGTGAGAAACACTGACCCCTTCAAAGGTCAGAATTATTACATACACCATTGTTATGATTTGCCATGAGGATTCATATGTTCTATATCTGAACCTTTATCAGAGTCATCTATAGTGCAATACATTTTTCTGACATGCATACATTTATCCGGCTTTGACCCCTTAGCGAACAAAGGATACAGATACATATTCTCTACCTACAACCAGGTGAGAAAAGCAATGAATTATCAGGTTGGAAAGGCTAATTTAACATTTTTTTCAGGAAGGCTAACTCTAAGTCTCAGTTCAACAGCCTCCTCATTTACATAAGTACAGTAGCTGTCAGTTCATTAGCAGGCTATTAACAACATGGGAATGGGTAGGAGGATTGTAAAAATCTGCTGTGAAACACAAGAGGCTTCGCCTTTTGTTGCAAATTTATGTTAAAGCTTGACAAAACCAGAGTCACAGGTCAAAAATTATCCTGATGAGCAGTCAAGAGTTCATCTACCTTACACTGAGAATAGTCTCACATGAATAAGCACAATTAAATCAGATTTATTTTATAAGTAACATTTACAGTTACTTATTTAGTACTTATAGTAACATTTACAGTTACTTATATAGTACTTATATAGTTACAGTTGCTTCTATAGTAAAGTGAAATCCCTCAGAGCATCCTATTTTAATGCTGCATATATGACATTGTGTCTCTGGGGGCATGTGAACTAACACCAGTGGTTTAAAGGATCATGTTTGCAGCAAAGGGAGCTGATTCTTCATGTACTAAACCTGAGGTGAGTAAGAGCATTCCCTTCAGCCATCAGGTGCTATAATCAACCTCAAACCAGCAGTTAAGGCATCGCCGTCCAGCTTGCCTTGTCCAACTGACAAATAGGAGCCACAGAAGTGTTAGAAGCTGCTGTAGCAGTCTGATGACGGGGCTGAAAAAGCTTGTGCTAAAACTAAAAAGTGATGTGAAACTTGCTTGGGATGTCTCTTGGCTCGTCTCTCCTAGAACTGGTTTGTTGTAATGTAGTTTTTCAAACGTCATTGCTACTGGCAGAGCCCAGGAATTGTCCAACACCCACCTACCTGAAAAAGAATCTTTTTCAGTGGTTATTCAGTCTGGATTTTGATGAGCTTAGGAAGATCCTACCACCTGAGAGAACAAAACTAATTTTCAAGTCATTCTTCAAATGAAGATCAACTTTCAGAAGTTAAGACCACATTGTTTTGGCTTAAATACAAGAACCCAGAACCCCTTGAACAGTCAGGCTGCTACATTATACGAAGTTGTCAGTGACTGAGCTTCCAACAGGCTTTTTTCTAATGATATTTACAAAAACTAAAGCAGAGAGTGCTCCATCAGTATGATATCGACAATGCGCAGGGGATATATGCGCCTTATTGCTCAAAATGAACGCAGGAATGATGAAAGGAAGTTCCAGCTTGAGGTCCCTTATCATCTGGAGAGCATGAAATTTGATGTGCTTTATTTGAAATCCAAGTGCTGTTGTCATATAAAATTTGCCACAGTGCCATGCTGGAAAGTGCAACAAGAGCTTCAGCTGGGACGCAAGAGATGGCAGCGAGGAATGGGATGAAAGACACCTTAGTTCTCATGATAAATTAAAGCCCATCTTTGCCTCTTGCCACTTCTTGTTCCACTCACAATGTTGGCTTCAATCTCTCTTCATGCGCCTCTGTTTCTATGGTTACTTTGCAGTTGTGCACGCACAGCACTCCTCTCCAAAAAGGTGAAGAGATCCACAATGTTCATCTCGCTCTAGTTGTGGAAAAGTTATTTGGTGTGTGTTGCTCTTTCCAAGAAATACTTTCGGATAGATGCAGGGCACCTGGCATCTAACAATCACACCAAGCCAGACCAAAGGTCCATCCAGACCAGCATCAATTTCTGATAATGGCAAACAGCCGGTGCCCAGGGAGAAGCATAGGAACACGGCAAAAGTGCTGTGGAAAATCCCCAGAGTAATTCCAGCCTGCAGCACATTGTTATTCAGCGATCTTCCAGGCCAGGGTCAGTATGCTGGTTGCATTTCTCTTCTGTGGATTGGTCCACTCAGTTTCTGAGCAAAACTTTAAACATCTCCAGGCTCCTGTGGCAAGGAGGGTGGCTTGTCTATGTGTTTTGTGAAGGACCACTTCCTCCTGCTGGTCTTGAATGCTAAAAAATCAAAGCTGTTCCACTGGATTAATGCCACCAGGCATACGCTTGCTAAAATCTGGTGCTCTGGTGCTGTTTGGGAATATGGTGTTACTACCTCAAAACAGATTTGAGTTCTGTCAGTGTACGGTCTTTTTACATGTGGATGTCTGAAAACACTTGATCATAGAAATCAAGTTCTACAAAAGGCAACTGAAGACCAGGCTTAATAAATGAGATAACTGGAAATAGAGATTAACTAACATTTTCAGAAACACGCTTTGTATGCAAGTCAAAGTTAGGAAGAGACTGCAGATGCCCAGATATCCTGATCGGGTTTCAATGTTAGAAACATTTTCCCTTGTTGGCAAGGAACACCTTTGTTCAAGTCTCACGTTAGTTCAGCAGCTTGTGCTTGAATCACTTACCCCCACCTCAGAATTTATCTTCAATGCTCAGATTTCTTTGTTAGGGGAACAGCTCTCTAAAAGTATCTTTACTCTCCCACACAGGACCAAAATATATTTTGAAAGCCAGAAACCTCTTATGAGATGAATTCCATTTCCCTGATCACCCCTACCTAGCCCTTGCGATTCCAATGTCTCCCAGCTGCATTACTAACAATATTGTATTTGGAAATAGAAGTAGTAATGGCTTTACTAAATCAAAGTAGACGACTTTGGCTGAGGAACCTTCAGCTGCACATTTCAATAATTTATATTTCATTTAAGTCCTACAGATTTTCCCTGTCCCTTTGCTGGATGTTTTCTAGAATAATCAGTGTCCTACAATATGTAAGCCATCATGCTGAGTTATCATCAGCATACAGTTGTATAGATTCTGTCATAGTGAGAGATGTGCTGGCTGCTTTAGGAACATACGCAACAAGTGAATAGAGAGAGGTAAATTTTCCCTACACTAAAACAGAAACCTCACATTAAAGCTTTGGGAGAAACAGAAACAGACACAGACGTGGTCTTTTTCAATACACACACCTTCAGTGAAAGGAACTTGGACACTGGTACAAATATATGGTCTCAGAATCTCAATTTACACTTCATTCCTGGATAAGAATAAGCAAATCAAATCCCCCTCCTCTTAGACATTAAATGCTTTCAGAATAAAGCATATGTGTCCTGCTCCACTCAGGAGCTGCAAGGAGTAAAGCAGCAGCCAGAGCTGAGCTACCCTTGCAGTGGGAGAGCTGAGCTATCTTGCCCCAAGAGTACTTACTGAAGGACTATTCCATCTCCTGCTTTATCTGTTCTTAATATTTTGCAGCTAGACTTGGCAGGCCCTTGACAGAAACCCTGTGCTTCACCCTGAGGGACTGAGGTAAACTGGCAAATTGACATTTGCTACTTTGCAGGAGTCATTCAACAAAGTGAAGAATCACAACGTGCTATTACCTTACTTCCCTAAATTGTACGTTTTAATGGATTTTATTCTGCTTCTGATTGTGGCAGTTTTGCAAAAACATGGAAAAGGTCAAAGAGGGTCATTAAAACTGGCCCCTTTGCAAGGAAACATAGTGGTTTCTCCGTCTACAGTGTGTCAAATGCCAGACAGGTATTTACTGCTCTTCATCCAAATAAATCTGTTAGAAAGTGACTCTCCTGTATAGGAACCAATTAGAAATAGCAGATGAAGGGAAGTATCTTTTTCTGCCTTTTAATTTCCTAAAGTGTTAGCAGTAACCTGAGAATTTCTAAAGAAGGAACATATCAGCATGATACTTGAAGTTTCATTACTCTTTTCATAATTTTGCAGAGAACTTATTGGCTGCAAGCACTGACAGTGCGAAATTACCTAATGCTAAGGTTAGATTTGGTTCTTTTAAACAGCCATGGGATATGGAATAATAAAAGACACCAAAGCTATCAGCACATTATTTTTGAAGCACTGTACTATGCTCACATGAAATATTTTCAATTGTGCTGTTGTCAAATTATTACAAACAATGTAACTTGTTGTGCAAGTGCAGATGTGTCAGTATAAACCCCCATGTTTCTGAATTCTAGAGACACTAATGAAACACTGATATTCAGAGAATTCATTCTGATGCAGTGACAGCTCCTACAACCATTTCCCTGTTCCACGATGACAGCTCGACGAGCGTGGAGTGTTACAGGTATGATACAGTACAGTGCAAAAGTACCAATGGACTTTCTTCCACGGGGGCAACTTCCCTGCTCTGCAGCATTTATCACCACTCCATGCAACAGTTTATTTATTGTGAAAATGAGTGTATGAACAAGCGCACTCCCCCCTTGGACACTAGACCCAATTTACAGGATGGAAAAACCCCCTTTCAATAACGCTATGTCTAGTGAACTCAGACTCTCTAAAGGTAAAGCAGATTAAGACTATCCTTTGAGTCTTTTTTGGTGAAGACAAAGCTGAATGTCATACCATTTTACCTTCCTCCACAGCACAGTTATCTGCAGGGGTTCAGCCGTCAGCAGGTGGGCAGCTGAGATGGCTCTTCTGGAGGGCAAGAGCTTTGGACCATGGTAAAAGGGAGAGTCACAACTGCCAAGGCAAGAAAATGTCATACGCGAATCAAAGCTCAGAGGCAGGAGGGTGGATCCCAAAATGAGTCTCTGCTCACAAGCGTGTCATTTCCCTGTGCTAAGCCAATTTCCACAACTTTGATCACACCCTTTCAAGGAATTCCAAACATTTAACTTAGCTGAATTCTGTAACTTATTTTAAGCATTTCTATTACCATGTAAATGTTTAAAGTTATAAATATTAAGCCCTTTCATAGTATTCTGAAAACATTGATGCTGCATGCATATGCAGAAAATAATCATAACTTGATAGTCAGAGAAAATATACTAACAATGAGAAGAATATATTGGAATATCTACTGTAGCTCTGGAGTAATCAGACGACAAGCCACCAGTTATTATTTAGTATAATTGGGACAAAAAAACAGGGAACAAAATCAATAAAGGTTTATGGAGACCTGGCCTCATTTTTCTGTCTGGAAGCTATGGCATAGATGAATTTGCAATGATAAATATTTTAAGGAATGTCCAAGTTCCCTTGAAAACAGAGACTTTTGACACATATACAACTAAGGGTAGGAGTGCTGGAAACCCTCTTGACCTTATGCAGGTCCATTGGTTTGGACAAGGGAAGAAATCTCCAGAAAGCACTGGTAAACAAAGGAATGCCTGGGAGAAGAGCTGACAGTTTATGATGTGAACTCAGACGAAGCTCAACACTTGAAAATACTCCATTTCATTCAACAAATGGAAATAAGAGACGTTACAAGATTTCAAGAATGTTATTCTCCTTGCAACTTATGAGCACATGCAATAAAAACAGGGCAAAAAGGCAAACTACAACAACATTTTAATGATCCATATAAAATAATTTATGAATATTAACTAGTGGGAAGCTTCCACAATCAGGAGAAAACACAAACAGAGAGTAGAAGCTGTAGAAATCCAGCTGTATCTGGCAGGGGAAGAAATCTCGACAGTAGGAACAACCTCCAGCAAATCAGCTATCTCTGATAGGAAATGATTTGGAAAGAGGACAGACAGATCAGGATAAGGACAGCAATAAATCCACATTTTTGCAGCCCTTACCAGCTAAGTTTCAGACCAACAGAAAGCGACTGACAAAAACATAAATAAGAAGTGATCAATGGTGTTGCAGGGATTTTGTTTCTGTTCAGATATCTGTTGTTTGCTTTGCAGCAGCGAGTAGTTAGCTGAAATGATTTTAATAAATTGAAGCTTTAATGGATGTCAAAACAACATAGAAGATGAACTATTCTTTGTATGATTTTTAAAGCAGACTATTTGGATCTTACACCCTCCATGATTAGGACTATATCCAAATATTGAATCATATTTTCAGATGTGCAAGCTAAGTAATATATAATCCATGTTCATAATATATGATTATTCAAGGCTGAAATTTTGTCCTCATTTTAGAGAGGACTCATGAAATTCAGACTCGGATTTCAGTTCTGAAGGCTGGACACCAACACAAGGTTTTGAAGTGGAACCAATTTCAGCCGCAGTACAGGCTGAAGGGCACCTTCCCCATCACACAAGGGAGGAGAACACACTCATTTCTGGAAGATGTTTTTATGATCAGTTGAAGAAAGAGAAGGCTGCTTCCCTGATTCCTAGTAACACCGTATGAAAAAAAAAAGATACTGTATGTGTGTTTAAGGTGATTATTCTTATTTTTGGAGTGTTTCTTTCAAACACTTGACAGTATTCTTGGCATCGAGACAGAATTTCAAGTGGTGGCTCAAAAGCTTCACCTACATCCATTGTTTAGCGTAACAGCAACTTGACAGCCAGTTTCTTTTGTAAGGGAAAGCAATTTCCTCTGCGTAGCTCAAGCACAATGGACACCAGTGGGGCTGGCACTGACATCTGCTGGCACTGCCCAGTGAGAAAGCAACTACAAAACCATTTAACAAAAAAGATAAACTATTAAATGCTTTACTACTAATTCGTAGCTCTCCCTTCTTTCAACGTGGGGCCTCTTTTGGCGGACAGAGATTTACCTTTATTGATCTACAGGAGAAACACACACGCATATGCCCACCAGATAACGACCCTTTAGGGGTTTGGAAAACTCTTTTAAACTAAGAGACAGTGCAGGAAACACACCCCACAACAGCTTCATTAACTTGTTGATAAGGTGTTTGATTTTTTTATTTATGTGGTATGCAGTTAATATTTAAAATTTATCAAATCAGTCATCTTCAAGATTTTACACTGTGCCAATGCATGCCACACGGGTGTATCCAGTCTGAAATGGAGTGTGTGTGCACAGGGATGCTCAAAGCAGGTACATATACCCCATGAGCACAGCCACTGCATGCATGTGTGCACCTGCACAATTAACCACAATTTTAAAAACAAATCTATGTGAATCCTTGTATTTCCATTCCAATATCATTGGCATTGGTGTATGTCAGGACTAAATCCGCTGAAGGTGTGAGTCAAACCCAAACCAAATCAATGCTCACCAGGCTTTGGCATAAATATTAAACACCACCACAGATAAGTGATGAGAGGGTAGGCTAAGAGCTCTTGTAGGATTACAAGGATAATTCTTCGTTACTTCAGATGCTCAGTTCATTTTACGTGTGAAAACCTTTAAAAGACACTTCAGACAAGAGCTGGATTTTGTACATCTTCTGGCGTTCTACCGCTTGCATACTGAAAACTTATGCAAAAAATATCTTTAGAATATGTCTATGGAGAAAGCCTGGAAAGAGGTCAAAGACATTTTGAAGGTCTAAGGCTTTATCAAGTTGCCTTTAAGTTAGATAATCAGGCCTTACAGGCAAATTTAATTGCACTTAAAAGCAAATACATTTAAAGCAAATTCTAAAGCATTTGCTCAGCAACACCAAATGCAGGATTGGATTATTTTAAAATATCTTGTACAGTTCAAGAAAGAAAAAAAAAGGAAGAAAAATCTCCACTTTCCTTTGTGGCAGACATGACAGAGCCAAGCCTGGTGAGAAAGCCCTGTCTCAGACCAGCACCATGAATAGCAAAGCTCGACTGACCTACTTGTGCCACTTCCAGTAATTAAGTAGCACATCTGTCCCTCAAATGGTGCACAGTAATGAATCGTAAATCAGAAGCAGAGAGGCATGTCTGTGTCAGAGGAGCTCGTCCTCTGAAAGGCTCATTATATCAGGAAATTCATTTACCTTTTAAGGGGAGAGCAATTAGGGCAGTTGCTGGGTGCTCTGGGCCTGACAGCAGGAGAAGGTACGAGTGGAGAGCAGGCAGAGACAGGCAGCAGCACCCACACTAGGTGGGTTCAGAGCAGGCGGGGAACCCATTGCCTGCCTGGGCTCCTGCCTGCACCCTGGCAGCCCATTCTGGCCAAGGGTGAAGGTGCCAACTCCCCATGCCGGTGAAGAGGTGCAGAAGGGCCCTTGAAATGCAAGACCCTTGATAGGTGTACTGTATAATAAAATTAAAGTAGATATTGCCATTTATTATTTACTTTACATTTACATTATTCCTTCAGACACCAACCAACATTCACTGTCTTTGCTCAGCACAAGCACCTGGTAGCCCACAGACTGGGCAATTTAAGCAGATTGTGAGGGCTGTAAGAACCTTTCCACAACAACCATTTACTCCTTTGAAAACTTTTTTAGCATCACTGAATTTTTTAATGAATTACAGTCAAATCTGTCAGAGCCTGAATCAGGAAGAAATTTCAAACAACATTTTAAAAACTCCTTTTGCATTTCCAAAAACTATTTCTATATATGGCTTGAAAAAAGACCATTTCAGTTTGAAATTTTCTCAAATCGAATTGTAGTAATGGGCTTTAAAATTTCCTAAATAGCTATGACTTATCACTTACTGATTCAACAGTTCAGTTCAGCTGAAATTAATCTAGGTATTCCAATTGCAGAGGCTTGGGTCTTTTAAATGTGGAAAATTTTTATTTTTAAGAAATAGGTTAAATGCTGTGGCAAGGAAAAAAGCAGCAGACAATAGAATTGCCTCCCTTTTGCCTCTATGAACTGTGTATGTTGCTGAAGGAAAACTAAAGTGAGGTATGGGATTTCTTTTGTTTCTAAAGATTTATTTTCTTGCTTGAAGGTTGCCCACAAAACTTTGATCCTGCCTGCATTTATATATGAAAATACCTTGAAGACCAGGAGCATTGCTATTAATCTATCGATTACCAGAGCACTCTGAGGCAAACCCAGGTGTTCTGGAAAGACAAATAGGCACAATCTCAGGAGTTGTTTCTTTGGTAAAGAGACTGAATAACTCCTTTCAATTTTAGATTATATTTCTTTTATCCCTCTCTTATGCTTCCTTTAACAACTTTGGAAAAACTGGAGCTTGAGACAGGAAAACACATAAGCAGATATACAACTTAAGGTGCTTCGGTATATTGACAAATTGCCTAAACTCAGAGGTTGTTTGAATTTGTTAAAAAAGAAAACATTTTAAAATAATAGCTATTAAAGAAAAGATGAGTACAGCAGAGAAGTGATCCTATGTTTTGGGTGTAGCCTTGAAAAAACCTCTGAAGTTTTGACAGATCAGGTTCCCTAAATCAGGCTGTACTAAATGCCAACACTAAGTGTAAAAGGTTGTGAAGTAAACCTGAGAAATCAGATAACATCTTTGCTTTCCTCCTTCATTTGTGATTAAAGAATATGTAGCTTTTCATAAACAATAAGACGGGAAAATTAAAAGTTAAAATAAGAGAAAGCTAATGAGAAAGCATAAAAGGGAAGCAAAGTGAGAGAGTTTTTGGTGTGTACACAGAGCAAAGATTTAACTGAGGAATACATGAACTACACTCTTCCTCAGAAACGTGAAAATATCCCTTGGAGCAGTGGTTTCACCTATTTTTATGATCCTTCCATATATCTAAGCGTTTGCCTGACTGCTTGTAAAAGAAATATTTTCTAAATAGGAAAGTGTCGGTCTGTTTTTTAAAGACTTGATGTAAAAAGTCTCTACACCACCTAAACTGCTACCTGTAATAAACACCTCATAAAACACCTATAAAAATATACTTATATGAGAAAGTAGGGAGCTGTAAAAGTAGTCTGTGTTGGCACCACTACTTACATAGGGCCAAAATTCATGCTACCAGTGAGATTTTATGACAGGAGACACATACATGCATAAAAAAATATATGAAAAGTTAGGGTTTGATTATTGTTATTAGAAGAAAAAAAATGTTGTCTTCTTGAGGAGTTTATAAATATGACTAACTATGTACTCAAGGTATTTTCTTATGTAGCTAGCATCATCTTGAAAGAATGCCATAAGCTTTAGGCAAAAAATACACCATTCTATGACAATGTCCCATCTTTGTAACATCTAATGTGCCTTTACAACAACTATACATACTTAAAAAAAAAGTTACCTTGTCCTCTTGTAATTACCTTTACACAAACTTTTCCAAATCAACAAGAAATGTAGTCTCCATGGCAAAATACAGACTTGCCTGTTGCTGGAACTCTTCCTCTCCCCACCATGTTGACCAGTGCAAGCCAGCCTACCTTTCCATCTACTAAAAAACTCAGAACTGGCAAATCCCATTACATACCATACCTGGGAACAAGGGGCCCAAGGGAGCCATTTCCCTCGTGGAAGAGACAGCAATACCTAACATTACAGCTACCACTACTGAAAAGAAGCTCAGCATTTTCTCGTCTCATAACCAATATACTTTCTAAAAACAGGCTACTGACTGAGATACAGAGGAGATTTTCTGGTACACACTCAGGCATCCTAATGTTCGGATTAACAACAATTTGCCTTACTCAGAACAATTCCTCAGTCTGGATGTGTCACAGACTAAAGGAATAGGCTATATTCAATATATCCATTATGTGGGAAATCAAGGGGAACTTCTCTTCTTCACAGATTCTAGCAATAAAACACCGTCAGAGGGAGCAGCGCTGGGGCTGGTGGATGCTCGACACAGTGAGAAACCCCCTGGAAGTGCTTCTTAATGGAAAACAAATCGGTATTTCAGAGCACTGTTTCCCCCTCACCCCACATGTATTACAGCAGGGATCTGAGACAGGAATAGACCTCTCTGGCATTCAGAATCTAGAATCTTTTTCTGGGATCAGTTGACCTTCAGGCTCATAACTTAGTATCCACAAAGACAGAGTGAAGTACACTATCTCTCTCACTGTGAATCTAGCTGTGCCGTATGTAATTCCTTTTTTACTACAACACACAGTCATAGTTATCCTTATCATCAGTAAAAGTGATGTACAGCTTATTGTTGTGTTTAAAAAAAATCCAGATAATACTGTACAGCAATATCAGAGCATGAAAGAGATTTATGATTGCTTTGCTAAAGCTTCACGAATGGCACACAGCAACAACAAAGAAAAGGGGGAATAAAACCCTCTCATGGTGTTTTCTCAAGTGACACTTGTAATATTAAGACTCTGCTATTATACTTAGATATGAAAGACCAACGCGTAAAAGATGTGTAAAAATCACTGTAGTTCTGAGGTCAAAAGACCTCTGCAGAATGACACCAGCTGTATGGAGACCCTTTTGTAGCTCGTATTACCCATTACACCAGGCATAAATATGGAATTCATTAAAGTACACCTTGATTGCTGTAGACAGTATAGCTTCACAGAAGTACAAAGCAGTAGGACAATATCACCTGGTCCATAGCTGCCATGAATACTGAAGCTGAAAACTGAGACGGTAGAGAGAAAGAAACAGAGAGAGGAATATCTACATCTCCTCTACAAAAGATACGTTTTAGTAAAAATGCACCTCACTAGTTTTAGGAGAGAACTAAAAGAATGAAGTACTTTGACCAGTCTATACAAGAAGTTTAGGGGATGCAACGATTCCTTCTGGCTTTGGAGTCTCTGAAATATGTCTATTCAGTTAGGCAGGTCTCAGGTCAAGTCCCAGGAGGACTGTGGTGTCTTGTTAGCTCATTTATTATAATATTTTGGAAGAAGTGAATTGTAGGTTTTTGCAGAGAAACTCCTAACAAGACAATTTTGGAAGTATAATTTTTGGCACAAAGTGAATTTTTGAAGGTCATGCTGTGTGGACACAGTAGACATGTTCAGACTTCTGAAACAATTCTTTTTTCAGACTTCTGCAGAGGTTTTAATGAGGAAGAAGCAGTTTCTGAGATTCAGCAGACCCTCTGGCTACAAAGTTTTGATGATCATCTCTGAAAACTTTGGCAGTTAGCAACTGTTTTGCTGCATTAAAGAGCCATAAATACACTTCTCTTCCTCTACTACTACTTCTTTCTGGATATCCCAGAAAAACAATAAAGCTTTTAGTCAACTGAATATGTGAATCTCAGTTGATACTATTAATGAGAGATGGTAGCAAAAGAATGGAGGAAACAACAGCGTACCTTAAGACACAGCTCTAACAATGAGTGAGATCACATACTTTCTGCTTATTATCAAAGAAGACTCAGCTGCAGAACAGTGTAAAACTCATCATATCCTGCTAAATAAAATCTTCATTGGAAGGGTGGAGGAAAGATTAGAGGAGCTTCTTTTATGGACTTTATACTGTGATAAATTTTCACTCTTCAGATTGAAGAGCACAATCCTGGCTGCTTGCTTCTTGTGATCAGACATCCAGGTCTAAACCCAGTAATAAAAAGTGATCTGCTTTAATGGGATTATTTGCACAAATGAAGGTTTGCAGAACAAAAGTTTAAGTAGCCCAGCTATGTGGGGTTCCCTGGGAATCTTCAGAGAAATCTTCAGAGAGGCTTTTTGCAAGTGCTGTGTCATTTCATTTAAGAGGATGGGTCAGACTTTCAGCTGACACAATTCAAAACGGTGTTGTTGATTTTAGCTACTCTGTAAGGTCTTCCCTGTAAAGATCTGGCCTGTAGAATGAGCTGTATATTAACGCTGTACTATTTTTTATGCTTCCACAACAGATAGGTTTAATAAGGAGTCATCTTTTTTCAGAATGTTCTTGCTATGAAACAAAACAGAAATACTGCCTGCAGTAATACCAAGGTCAACATATACTGCAAAGAAACAGCAGTGTTTCACCAGAGAATGGAAAGGATGCTAAATATTTTAAGAATCTGCTGCTTAAATAAAAAGAAACCTCCTGTGCATTAAAAATACATTTATTGATCAGGATTCAACAGAAGAAGACTTCCAACAAAAGAAAACTTAAAAGCCTCATCTGTTGCCAGAATGCGTAGGTGTATAGAACTGTCTTTGGTAAACATAGCAGAAATCACGAAACATACTTATGAAAAGGGTTTGGATCCTTCTTTTCTATTAAATATTTAGCCTATGTTACAATTTAAACCTTGACAGTGCAAGGAGGGAATATAAAGAATATGACAAGAAGAAAAAAGGTGCATTGCTTAAGACATTGTAGCTAATTTATGCAGATGGAACTGTTAAACAAATAAAGGCCCCCGCTGTCTGCACTTGACAGAAATGGAAATCATCCTCTTTACGAGAATCTACTCTTCTTATCTTTCCTCTCCTTCCCTTCATGAATATGAGTCAGAAATCACCACTGGCAGAACAACCTCTGAAAAGTTTTCAAAGAACAGGAATCTGGTTTTATTTATGCTAATACAGAGTCTGCAATAAATTTACCAAGAAATCTTCCCCCTCCCCCCCAAATAAACCCCATAACAGAGAGAACGGCCCTTCTTCAGTGCATCACATTTGCACAACTTTTGTAATCTCTTTTTACTTTGAAGTTCTGGGTTTCACGTTGTAACTTTCACAAGAAACAGAGACAACTCATTTGGGGGAATAATGAAGAACCCTACTCTCGGTACTGTTAAACAAATAACTGCAATGATTTATTCAGTACCAGACTTAGAATCTGCACTGCAAATAGGAGTCCTCCCCAAACATTTTACCTATTCCCATCAATATCTGCCCAGACTGGAAGAGTTCAGAGAACTTCTTATGTCATCAAGGTCTCATCTGACTTTGGAGCACACTTCCTATGAAATTACTGATGGTGTATAAAGGAAACACAGCGCGGCTGAACTATGTGTTGCGCTGGGAAAACACTATTCTGAGAGGTGCCACAGCAGTTTCCAACAGCAGGTAGTGCTTTGTAACACAGGATATGCTCTCTGCATCATGTCAGAGATTTTGGTGTACTTTTTAATGTATATGGACAACCCAGACTCCTGACTTCTATCACAAAAGGTGGATCGGAGGTTACGAGCTCTAATTTTTCCTTAGTGTACTTCCACGAAAAAGCCCTCTGGTACCTTTAAGGACCAAATCAGTACATGTCCTGTATTTGTGTTCCCTGTCTTTCTTGTCCTTGTATATCTGTATATAACCCCCAGTTAGAAATCAGCAGGGGACATAAAATCTGAAATTTATACTGACTCCAGATGACCCATAAAAATAGTTGGCTTCTCTTTATGGTCACCAACAGACCAAGGGCCCTGTAGACACAGGTGATCACAGGCCACAGGGTTGAGACCTAGTGACTGAGGTATGAAGGAGAGGAGCTGAAAGAATGGCTTGACATGTAACAGTGGAAACCAGGTTGGGCTCCTGTTCTTATGAAGCACCTCATTTAATCTGCCAAGGATTCTCACTTACGGGAATAAGGTTCTTCGAAGCCTAATGCATGGATCAGTATACTTGGATTAGTAGTCCTGAATAGGGGACGCTACTGATGTATGCCCAGAACTATTAAAACATGATGTACATGACCTTGCTAGCAACATCTGCCCTCAAGACAGTTTTTGTCGTGGAATATTGAAAATATTGAGAAGAATGAGCTACCAGAGTAGCATCTGGCGTGGCTACCAGAACTTACTGTTATTAGCCAATTGGAAGCATGACAGACACTCATGGGATCAAATTGTTCATTCCAAATTTTTTTCCTCATACAAGTATCCACACAATCCAAGTGCTATGAAATATTAAACTTTGAAATTACAGACAAGTTTCCATTTGTTAATCTTATCTCTCATATAACGAAATATGTCCTTAAAATGGAAATGACATGAATCTCATGAGGTTCAACAAGGCCAAGCGCAAGGTCCCGCACCTCAGTCGGGGTAACCTCAGATATCAATACAGGCTGGGGGATGAAGGGATGGAGAGCAGCCCTGCCGAGAAGGACTTGAGGGTATTGGTGGGTGAAAAGCTGGACAGGAGCAGACCACGTATGCTCGCAGCCCAGAAAGCCAACCATATTCTGAGCTGCATCCAAAGCAGTGTGACCAGCAGGTTGAGGGAGGTGATTCTGCCCCTTTGCTCGGGTGAGACCCCACCTGGAGTCCTGTGTCCAGCTCTGGAGCCCTCAACCCAGGAAAGACACAGAGCTGTTGGAGCAGGTCTAGAGGAAGGACACAAAAATGATCAGAGTGCTGGAACATCTCTCCTGTAAGTAAAGGCTGAGGAGCTGGGGCTGTTCATCCCGGAGAAGAGAAGGCTACTGGGAGACCTGAAGGCAGTCTTTCAGTACTTAGAATGTGAGTTAGAAATAAGGCAAGGACAAACTTTTTTGCAGCGCCTGTTGGGATAGGATGATGATTTTAAACTGAAAAAGGCTAGATTTACACTACATACAAGGAAGAAATTTTTTACAATGAGGGTGGTGAAACACTGGAACAGGTTGCCCAGAGAGGTGGTAGATTCTCCATCCCTGGAAACATTCAAGGTCGGGTTGGATGGGGCTCTGAGTAACACAAGTTAAAGATGTCTCTGCTCATTAAAAAGGGTTGGACAAGATGACTTTTAAAGGTCCCTTCCAACCCAAACTATTCCAGAATTCTAAGATTCTATGAAAACTACTAGGCCAAATGAGGCCAAATTTGACGTGAAGATCCAGCACCAACCAATTCCTTCCACAGATGAAACTTATAGGACCCACTGCACTAGTTTGTCTTACATGTCTATACTCAAAAGTAACCTATATTCATTTTGGCTATCAAAAGGGACTACTCACCACCACAACATGACAAATTTCAATGACCCTTTATGATAAACCTTAGTTTTAAAACTGAATTTGACTTCGTGTAACTTACTACAATAATCCATTAATTCATTCCTTTAATTTGATACGTATCGCAGAAAACCAAACAAAATAAAGTTTCCATATTTATTTTCTTAAAGGAGACATAAATATAACAAATATAGTTTAGGTAATTAAATTCCAAAAAGGACCACCCAGGTCTTTCTAACCCTGCTCATCTTGTATATCTTACACTGTATGAAAGTGATGTAGAAACCCCACAAGTTACTCTTTAAAATTCAGAACTGTGGGAGAGAAAAGTACATTTCTGACATATAAAGACAAGGTAAAGTTACACAAAGAAATATGTTTGCAGATCAATCTCACAGCTAAAAGACTGGTATAAATTAGCATTCTGGTGTCAAGTATCTGAAACACTTGAAGTCGCCTTTTAGCAACCAAAGCTAAAATTATGGAACAGGTATTTTTCCTTTCAGCAGGACAAGTGTTTTGCATGAAATGAAATATTCATAAAACAATGTGGCTATAAAAATAAGTAATTTATCACTGCAATCATAAACACCAGGGGCCCAAAGATGTATCCATATGTATCCATATCCTAGGGAGGATAAGGCACATTCTAGTACACGGCTTTCCCCCAGGACATATTGACATGCCCTGCAAAGCCCTTCTGATATGCAGTGTTGTCTGACTGTTGGACGACCCAAGCAAGCAGTTAGAAAAATACAGCAGAGAAAACAACTTTTTTATTAAATATAATGTTCTTCAAAAGCTCTCCTGGAATCTTTCTTTAACTTCTTGATATATTTGCTTCAACACCATGCAAGTGCATTTAGCATTCACATAAGTAGGGGAATTGCTTTGTGGGTTTGCTCAATAGGGTTATACAGCCCTGTAGAAGACTCCTGGAAAAGAAATGAATAGCGCAAGGCAAGACACCAGGGGAAGACCAAGGAGATTCCACAGGTTTCCCAGTGGAGTTCAGTTGGGACAAGGGCTCTGCTGGAAAATCAAGATTTGGCTATTCCTAATTGATTGGCAGTTTTATGAAGGGTACAAATGTGCGATCTCAGCAGGAACCACCATACATTTAACTAGTTATCAAAACTGGGATTTAAGGTCAGCTCTTAGACAGGGGTGGGAAGGGTGCAGAGTAGTCAGTGCATTAATCCACTGACAGTAAAACCTCGAGACAAAGTTTGAAATAAAGTTTTCTTTATGAATATTACATTATTTCTCCACCACGTTTCTTGCTTCTTAAACTGAAGGCAATGCACTAGAGAAGTGTTCATGAAACAATTTGCATTTTTCAGTATGAACTGAAATAATGGTTTCACGTATTTAAACTGAGATGAAGAAAACAGTGCACTTGTTTTACTTGGCTGAAAGAGAGAGAGCAAGAGAGGAAGGAATATGGCACTCATTAAGGTAAAATAAAGTATTTAACACCTTTCATATTAAATGAAATGTCATACCTAAAGTCTTCAGCTCAAGTGCAAAATATCTGCCAAATATATGAATCTATTTTTAATTTACCAGGTTTATGAATTTTACAACATAACCTGGAAAGGCAATGAAGAGGTAGAGGAAAATAAGTTACAAAGTTAACACATTAAAATACTGTGAGTAATTACTAGAAATTACATTCATGGTAAGTAGGCACACAGAACACTGTAAATGTAAAATCAAAATATTATTTTCCAAGCAAGAACTACAGTGCCTGTGGAAAATATGTGGGGAACAAACTATTTAGGGATGCTAAGCCAATAACACCATGATGTTTCCTTTGTTTCATGTGCTGTTTGGAGTTTCTAACTAATGGCTTTTCAAAGGTTTTCTTGACACATTTCCTTTAACTTGTAAATGGTAGAAATAAGGTTCACTAGCGTTTCAAAGAAGAACTCCAAACAACTATAATTTTATATGAGGCCTTCAAAATATTGCATCTAAGTACCCGCTCATGGTTTATCCCTCAATAAGCTGAGTTAAAACCTATGGGAAAGAAGGAATCAAATCACATCCCGAATCTCTAGAATCAGAGATCATTACCTGCGCTTCTCCTGGCTGAGGTCCTTTCACTAAGAAGGATGAGAATTTTAGATCTTCTGTACTATATCAGAGTTGAGATCAGCATGGGGGTTGGGAGAGCATGACAAAATTTATAACTGACTTTTCCTAAAAGATTGATTTCTGCTGAAAACTTTTCTCCCAAGTTAAAAGTTATGAAAATACCAGATATTTTACTGATTTATATTTACAGAATACAAAAATATCACCTATGATACGATCTGTGGGATAAAACACTATTTTTTTGTTAACATCCATTATTCCTTACTTATCCACAGATCAGTTTGGGTTTTTCTGAACAAAGGTTCCCCAGTATGACAGAAAATAACTAATGAGTTTTAAAAAAATCAATAAAATTACCTATTTGTGAAATTAACATGAAATATTTTTCCGAATGTTAATCCCAAATACATCTGACTGATTTACCTTTATTGATGTGAGTCTTCCTGGGCTTAGAAAGGTTTCCAGGTGTGAGGAATAGCATTTCAAACACAAGCACATGAGTTATGGTCCTTTAGGAAAAGAAAGAGCCTTCTCAGGGTACACACGTCATTATCACTATTATTTACTAACTATTCTCTTCCATTTAACCTAGACACTTACAATTTCCTTGTACAGAGCAAAATGTTCATTTTCTATAGGTAATGATAAAGGAAAGAGATTTTTTAGTCATCAAAGGATCTGTGTCAGTCTGATTCTTCTTTTCTGTTTTACTTGATGACAACTAAGGATACATCTGTCATTCTGATGGGGAATTTTAAAGCATTAAAGGTACTTAAATATAAGGAAAAATGAGTAGTTAAATCAACTCATTAGTCAATAAATAAACACTAAACTCTTCAATTTCCAGGCATATACTATTTCTCGAGTCATACTTGATATTACTATCAGTAACTTATTTAGTGCTCGTAGTTTTCATTAGCGTAAAGTGGCATAAACTTCATTGTGTCTAAATATTAATTTAATAAAACACTTGTTAATGCTACTGAGCTAATGTCTATGACTTTTACAGGTTTTCTTAGAATAACTGTAAGCTCAGCAGATTTATAAAATGCTATATCCATCTCTATTTTATACAAACAGACAAAAGCAGAAAAGTGAATAAATACACCAGACCTGACTTCAGGAATAAAATTACTGAAGGAGTCCATCATACTCTTAATAATTCCTGTTAAAACAATCTTATTTAATTTAAAAGTCCTACAGGTTTACTAATATTCTGCATAATTTGTCAAGCACTGACAATTGTGATAAAAGACAAAATACTGTACAAGCAGTGCCTCCTCCAGAAGAGCACAGAGAGGGAAGTCACAGAGAAGATGAGTAAAACAAATGCCTTTAGAAATGTATTACACATCTTTTTCTTGACTTAATTCAATGCACTACAACAGATACGTTGATCAGGTTTTTGTGCTGGCTTCAGTGAGACTCTTGGGAGGCAAATGAAATGGTGGTGTTTCCTGGCACCTCTGCAGGTGAAGCCCACCAAGAAACCCTGTTGGCACTGAAGACCATGCCAAATGACTGCAGGAATTCAGAGACCAAGGTTTCACTGTAGATTTTAAGCTTTGCAAATACCTCTGGAGAAAAAGTTGCCTATTGTAAGCCAACATGAGAACTTACTACTATGAAGCCTGCAGTTTACCCGTCACTATAAGCCTACCTCCCTTCTACCCATATCAGGGTTTGAACAGTGCTGATACCATTAAAATAACCACACTATACAAGGGCAGCAAACTTGTACCCACCTATGCCAGCATAAGATGCCCTTCTCCTCCACAGTCTGCTCTGCCTCATGCACTGCTAAAATTCCTCTAATCACAGCAAATAGCTTCCATCTGCTTCTTTTGCTTATCTGTCTGGAAGAAAGAGAGATGTGGACTGAATTTAAGTGAATTAAAATTAATCTAATACAGTCACAATGACTTAAGTGATGGTAGGTAGGTGGCCTGGCTGCCCCTCACTACAGTTTCCAGCTGGAAGTGAGCAAATAACCTACGAAGTTTGTGTTCAGTTTTTCACTAGCATATCTGAAGCTGTTTGTTAACTCAAGGAAAGGAAACAGAAGGTCACTGCTAAGTGTCAATGGGAAAGGAGTTTCAAAAGCACTTAACACTGAAAGGAACTCTGATCGCATTCAGCGTACTGGAGACACTATCATTGATTTAAACAAGACCAATGCAAAATATCATGGAAAATCTGACGCAAAGATGTTTCTTGTGTTGAAAAGTGTTGACTAGTTGGTTGTCCTTTCTGGTATTTTCCCCACCATGCTCCCCCTTCTTGTATTCCTTCTTCAAGAAGATTTAAAAAAAAATCAAAGGTTACAAAGAAAACTCAAACATATCTCGGGGTCTTCAGGAGGGAGAAAAGCATCTTCATATCAGAAATATTATTTTTATAAGTTTCATCTTAAGAGCTACAAAAAATTGCAGATGCATAGCTGGAAGGGTCAGCAGGGACAGCCCACAGAGATCTGTTGTTCAAATTAAGAGCCATTTTATTTTGACTGAAGCATGATATGCAACTGGTATCTAATCTTTATCAGCAACGTTATCACAAAACGAACATAAAGCAGCAGAAGACTGCACCTAGTAATTGCTTTTCAACAAGTAATGCCTTTTGTGGGGGCATAAAGCTGACAACAGCAGCTCCACTATCAGTCCTCCTTGGGGTCTGGTACTAAATTCACCTATATCTGGGTAAAGTGACTTACGCTGTGTCCTCCTAGTTCGGCAGTCGTGGGTGACCCACACTGAGACAGGAACATCCCTGAGGGACTGTACTACCTGCACAGTGCTTCCCAAAAGGCCAGTCCAGCTGAGACAAAAGAGCAAATTAACCATAAACCATTTTTCATCTTTACTAGCCAGCTTCAGGCATATCTAGAAAAGGTAGAGCAGCATCCTGCACTCCAAATCATGCCATATTATTTGTACTTCTCATGTGGAAACGCATTGGCTCAACACAAGAATATTCAAGTCTGAATCAAAATCAAGGTGAAGAAATCTATTTAAAATACCCACTTTCATGTTCCCCTTTCTCTTTCAGAAATCTATGAAGTATTAAGGAGAATTTGTATCCTGTCTTTTCTGTATCTGGACAACGGTGGCCGTAATTGATACTCTCCTCTGAGATTATACATTTTTGTGCTAGGACTGCAGTCTCACTGAAGCAGGGGGACAAAAGCCTCTGCATACCAGAAGGTAGAACAAAAATAGATGATTCACCGAGATCAAACTTAGGTGCATTAGTTTTGATTAAAAAACTTGCTCAGATCAGAGTAGTCCCTGTCCCAGAAAAGTAACTGTATATTGGGTTCAGTTGCTTTATAGAAAAGAAAGATATTTGCCATTTCATTAACTAGTATATTTCAGCAACTTCTTGTCATTTAAAATTGATTTTGCTTTTGAAGTAAGTAGTTTTTCATATTTCTCCCCCAGTTAAAGAAACAAACTGCAGTCTGAAAATTTGTCAGGATATTATTTCCCTTTCTTTCATTATCTTTCTCTGTACAGTATTTTTTTCTTGAGGATTTCAGGAGCTTTTAAGTTAAACAGAACTTTAAACAAATCCAGGCTGTTGTTTATGTAAAAAGAAGAAAAACGAGAAACCTACAAGTAAATTCAAATTTTGACACTTCCTTCATCTTATAATGGACTCTAGAGGAGCACTCTACCTGAAGAGCACGCTCCCTGAAGGGGCCTGCGCAGATGACAGTTACATCTGAGGTATGTGCTAAGTAGAGGGGAAAGATGAAGCAGTCCTGGTCAATAAAAATAAGAAGGAAAAAGCAAAATAATTTCTATCATTCAAAAATTTAATTCATGAAAGTCATTAATATGGGAGTCCTATAAAAGCGTAAGAAGAAATACAAAGCTTTGACTTGTGTCCCATTTTCTGCAACTTGCTATTTGTGTCACCTTTATGAAAAGTTCACCACCTTTCCAAGTCAAATACATTTTTCTGAATTCCTAAAAATCTCCATTTTCTAAGACCTGCTTTAGTATTCTGGCACTGAAGATACAGCAGCTAGTGTAAAACGGAACATGGAAAAACAGTAAACAAGCATGCTTTGGAGAATAAAACAAATAACTGCTCAGTTAAAAGACCATATCACATTCTGAAGAGATTGCCAAGCATATTAAGGGTATTTAACCATGGCAATAATGTAGGAGGCATGCATGACAGTCTGAATTTATGTTATCTGAACTCTTTCTCTCTGATTTACACCTAAACCTTAGGGCAAGCAGACTCTTTTTGGGATCACACTTACTGGAAGCCATACCTTATATTCCACATATTGAAGGCAGGCAACTTTTTTCATCACTTCTCTAAAGTCTCAGCTCCACTTGTGCTTGTTATTCCCTTCTTCTCCATTTTGGCTTCAACTTTCCATCTTTTGCAGTTGTCACCTTTATCTTTCCTCTCCTACTTCTGTCTTTACAAACCAGATGCAGCAAAATTAATAAAGATTCAGATAAAGAGTATGTTCAAAGATGATGGAACAGGATGCTTCAGAGCTGTGTTTGAATTCTATGCCCTTTTCCCCATCTTTTGTTTCTCCTGTTTATCAGTTCTTCAGAGTTTATTAAGTTATAACCTCTCAACCTGTGTTAACAAGAATTTTCACCTCCTTCCAATGCCAATAGTAATTAACGAAATTCAGGGAGGTAGAAATTAGTGCTGTGATAGCATCCAGTAGCAACAAAAGTTGTACATAAGCACGATCTTAAAAGTTTTGGAGGAAAGAAGGCTATAACAGTTCTGTACTTCGCCCAGAATTTCTGCTAATATTTTCAGGGGTTTTTTGCACTGTGAAGTATAAAACAGCACTGAAGAAGGCAATCCTGGCACTACAGCATCCAGGGAATAGAAAGCATCAGATGGATAATGCATCTGCACCAATATGCTACTGATTCAGAAGCAGCTACTAGGGTTAGGAAATGTTTATATTCAGGACTTCCTTAAAACCCTAGTTTTCTGAGACATTTTCTATATGAATCCTACGTTTTATGAAAATAACTAAAACCTAGCTCATAATGAGGCTTTCAGGACAAACAGATGTAATTAATTAGAAAAATGTAGGGAGAAGTAACCAGAAGGTCATTACAGATAAACAAAACATGGTCAGTATTTGGGGGGTGGAGGCTGTATTCATTAGAATAACTAGAGAAAATCTTGTGCTTTGGCAAATGACATTAATTTAGGAAATAATGGCAAACAGTAAGGAGCAATGCAGCCAAAGGTCATTTTATATTCGAGAATAGGATTGAGCAGACAATGGATGCTACTGAAATTAGAAAAACGCATTTCTAAGCAAAGCAGATTTTTTGTGATTATTATCTAAGTGATTAAAGCATATATTAAGATTAGGTAAAGACAAGCCAAAGCTATTGTTGGAAAACCTCAAGGTCTTCAATGAAATATGTAGCTGCCATAAAACCAAACAGAAATTTCTGCTATATTGCCACAAGAGTACTGCTTTATTATTCCATTTGGGTTTTTTACTATAATGACTGGAGCTATGTTTAAGAGAAGTATTTTCAAAAAATTGTGTGAATTAATCTATAATTTGTGAGAAAAAACATGGAAGTGTTGTACTCTCTTGAAAGGAGAGACTTTGCAATCCATAAGCTAAAACCTATTACTTCCTGAATACATATTCAAATTTAATAATAAGAGTGTGCAAAATGCTTTTTTGTAAGATCATTGACCAAACAGAAGAAAAGTTTCTGGAAACTCAGCACACCACCAGCAACAAATAAGTAGCTGTATTCAAATGTAGTCTGTATTCATTGGTGTGAATAGATATTTGAGACTTGGAACTAATTGACCTGATAACACAAGTCCGCATTCATATGTGTGGAAAACAAGAAATTTATTAATGTTTATATGAAATAATTTACTAAATGTATTTATTTTAAAGCGGAAAGAAAATTCAAATTAGATTCTGTGGTCACTACATTCAAAAGAATTTTTCCCTATCAATCCCATTAGGATTAGTAATTTTAAATATAATTTGCATCTGTAAGAAACACATATTATGACTATAGTACTGAAAAAAAAGCCATATATGAGCATACAAAATCAGTCAGAACTTTATACGCTTTTTGAGACCTTATTTTTTGGTGTAGATAGTACAAATCAGAGTATGAAGAAGCCTTACTGAAATCAGTTTTTAGCACCAGAACCTCCCCTGTTTGAGCAGATGTAACAATGGTGTTACTGAGAATGACAGAGAGCGCTCCAGATAATCCTTGGAAATCTAGGCTTTTGTCTCAAGCCTCCCAAATCTATTTATCAGCTTGCAGGTGGAAGCCGAAATGTTTGTAACAATCAAATGGCAGCTGTCCATGTTCACAACCTGATCTAGTATTAGTCAACCTTAAAAAACCCACAATGTTATCGTAATAAATTAGTGTTCGAGTTTAACTTTTATTTATATTGTCTGCTGCTGTCTAGTACTCAATGCAAGAATTATCTCAGAATATGAACCAGTTGAGCTGCCATATTTATTTTGCCTGTGACATCATTGATAAGGTTTGATAAATATCCAATAAGAAATCTTTTGGGTTGCTGTTAGTCAGAAGATATGGTTCAATCAATTTAGAAGTATTTTCACTTGAAGGTCTTGTTCTTAGCTTGGATAAGCAATGAAAAATGATGGCATATAATATTGTCTTATTAACGTTGGCACATACCCACATGCTCCTACTTCCCATTAGTATCAACCTTCATCAACACTGGAAAGGATAGGGCAGAATTCAATCTATTCTATATAAAATTAGACAAATTACCATGCATTTATAAGCTCACATTTTTCTAACACAGTCAGTGTAATACTGAATTTGGACCTCTTGACACGAGATCGTACTTCTCCAGCTCCCAGGCACAGATCTGAGAACTTAGCTATAATTTCTCCTATGCAATTACACGTTTTCCTCAGCAGAGATTTCTGCAGCACAGCACCTGTAGAGAGGTCAAATTTGGATCTTCCCTCCAATTCCATCATCCTATTCTTGTCACAGCAGATAAAGAATAACCCGGCCCTTTGACCTACTCAGTGTCATTTTCTTTGCTAACAACAGAACATTTTTGTAGTGTACTTTTCCGAGTCTATTTCTGGACCTGTGGTGCTAATGAGCCAGTAGGATATACAGGTTCTGAATACCAGAATCTACTTTTTTGTTTGCGAAAGGGTAAACAAAAGCATCCTCCAGCTGGAGCCAAGTGCCATATAAATATTCCTTGCATGAAGTACCAAACAGAGTTCAGGTTTGTATACAGAGTTCCAGCTAAAATGTCCCTACATTTTGTCCTTGGCTGGCCTGAGTAAAAAGTCAAATAAAAGAAAAATAAATATCTTAGCATAGTCCATCAGTCGAGCAGCAGTCAGCAAAAATTCAGAGCAGTCATAGACCTATTCTAATTTACAGCACACAGGAGCAGGCTGTTGGAAACTATCTCCTGAAATATCATTATATTATTTAAAACTGCATTACATAAAAATGGGGGAAAGGTCACAGAAGAAACAGTGCCTACATAAAGTTATACTGAAAAAACTCATTAAAATGCATTTCCATTAATTTTTCTTACCTCTATCTGAGAAGTATAAGCCTAATACAAATTCTGCTATGATTTGAACCTGCACATCCAAGGGGTCTTGGAAAAATAAAAAATAAAACAAGTCAAAAAATCACCTTACTACTATGTTCATAAGTGGGCAAAACTAAAAGCAGAAATAGTAGATAATGACCCTTCAAAATATATTCCATCCATACATGCTATAGTATGGCTTATGGGGCTTGTGCATATTCAGTTGAAAGAGCTGGATAAACACTAATTATTGTTTTATTTGTCATGGAGGGTTCAGTATAAAATATATAATAAACAGTATGGATCACAAAAAGAAATCACAATAATTTGATGCTATTTTGAATAAATAGAAATTATTACAGTAGGTTTAAGTTTATTCTAGTATCTCATCACCTATGAGAAAATATTCAGAAATATTTAAGAGCCTGTATCGTTCTTTCCATTAGCTAGGGCTATAACCACAATCGATTAGGGTTCACTTAAAAATAATTCTATTGAGTAAAACTGTGATATTAACAGAGACGAACAGGATATATGAAGAGTAAGAAATTGGCCTTTCACCATTTGCTGTGCTGCAGTATGATCCTTTTTGATTGGTTTAACCTCTCTAAATCAGCAGACTAACCCCAGTGATTCCCTTTAGTAATATTCCCATGTTTTTAAGTTTAAAAAATGATTTTCTATCTAGAGAACACCATGATTTAAGACAGGAATTTTTTCTGAAACATAGCTTAGAGCATAAATTTCATGTGTACTATCCTATATTGATGAATCATGACTGGGATAAATACTTCAGCCTGTGAGAGTATCAGTCTGGGGAGCCAGGAAGGAACCAGGGCATCAATATATGATATCTTCCTTGAAGGCATGACATGCCTTCTTTTCAGATGCCCTGCTGGGTAGGAGCACAGACACCCTCCTGTTCCCATCCTCCTCTGTCCCAAGGCAGCAGATGAGGTGGTGACACTGACTCCCAAGTCCCCTGACCTGGCAATGCTTCCTCTTGCCTGATGGGGGAGAAGAATTTGGAGAAATCAAACTGTGGAAGTTGTAGATGGAGAGAACAAGAAACCAACCTTAAATTTGGTTTATACCCTTAAGTTATATCATGTTTCACCAAAAAAAGTAATACTCTGTTACAAGAATTTCAGACCTTCTTACGGGGTACTTTCTGCTTCTCCTTCCTCCATTCTTAGTGTGGCATTTCAAACACATAATCACTTCCTAAACACACTAAAACACAGCAAAAATTTTACAACATTTTTGAAGTTCACAGTTTTCTTGCTTGTTAACACTTCTTTCAGATACTCAGATCTCATGCTACTTCTTTTGTAAGGACTTTAAAACAGCTATTTCACTTCCTTCTCATCATCATTTAACACATTTTTACTGTCTAGAAACTAACTTGAAATGTTTGGTTTAGTCCTCCTCGGGAATATTGAGGAGTCTGATAGCTGATGTCTAAATGCAATGCTGGATGAACTATCTACTTTCCTTCATTGTATTCTTATCCACCTTTCTAAATGCTAACTCTCAAATTGATGTTAATTCCCCCTGAACTGAGAATGTCTGTGATATGTCTGTCTTTATTTCTGCTAACATTGACTTATCTAATCACTTAATATAGCCAACTTTTGATACGCTGAACTACTGCTTGCTAGCAAAAATCATCTAGTCAATGGTGGACAGATGTCCATTATGCAAGTAGCACACATCAGGCCATGTAACAAATATGCACGTGCACACCAGACAGCACAACAGTAAGCTCCATGTACACACCATCAAGTGCACCAGTCTGGCGAGATGGGACATCTGCCTGCCTGCCCTTTATACATACCTGCTAGACCTCAGCACAGGGCCCCTGAGCTCCTTTGTGGTAGCTATCAAGCTTATCATGACTGAAAGTTTTGCATATTGTAATACTAAATAATTTATAAATTTGTAGTCACTTTTGAAAAAACAAATTAATACCATACAAAGCTAATGAATTACACTGCAAACTCTGAACTTCCATTTTTAAATATTAAAAACTATAACAAATAACTGAAACCTTTCTCCATGTTCTCATGTAGCTGTGTAGATATTAACCATAATGATCGAAACAGCTGAAAATCACAGGATTCCTAATCAGAAGTACATTAAGTTATCGACTGTGGTCATAATGTATTTTGAGTAAACTTCTGCAGAAGTATCCATCTGCAAATGTATAATGAAAGCATAAGGTCTTTGGAAATCCATCAGGCGCTTTTTTGATGGAAAGTGTCAGCCATTGATAATATCGAGATCTAGCAAAGACATCAAAGAATATAGGGTAAAAAAATTACTACAGCTGTATTCTTTGATGCTGAAAAAGCCTTTGATACACCTAAGATAGAGGATAGGGCAGATGACTTAGCTAAAGGCTTTCTAACTTGAAATAGAAGTTCTTTGATAATTTCTTAGCTTCACCTTTGTAATAAATATATAAATATTTCAGCCCAAAAAATATCTATATTTTTTGTTGGGAATACCTTTGTTCGAGAAACAAACTTATCAAAGTGCTGGAGCATTAGACTGGCTTTTAAGAAAGAGTTTTCTGTAACTATGACACAAAACCTCCTGACTATCAGATATACTGGATTGTTTCCATGTAAATATCCCCTGTTTATCAATAACTCCTGTCCTTGGAGATATACAGACTCACACAGAACAATAAATCTATCATCCAATACTCTACTAATGATATCTAGAAAGTAATTTGTGTGGAGATTATTTCTACTGTAAAGTTGACTGCTGAAAGTGTGTGTTGCAACCCTGAGAGTGCATAACTTTACTTATTGTTTACTGAAACTTCTGGACCTCAGTGATGAAACTTTAATTAAATAACCTCCTAAATGTATTTTTCCATTTGACCTTACCCAGTTTTGTAGACTTAGTTTACACAAGGGAGTTTACCACTAGTCCACTCGCTTGGAATCTCATATTGTTCTATTCTGTTATAATGCTTTTTTAAGGAAAGCTGGTATTTGCACAATAGCATCTGGTTTCTTTCCAGTGTATTGCAGATTTATTTGTACAGATATGCAACTTGTTACAGAAAAGTCAGAAATGTCATTCCGTCTCTCACAAACACCTCACAATGGCGCTTTTCTGCTTTTCCCTAGACCAAGCTGGTTTTTAAGGTAAATGTGTTCTTGGGATATCCTCATGATGAAAAAATAGACTATTAAATCCAACTGTGCAAAATCATTCACCTGTCAAGAACTCACTGCACAATGGTTTTAAGTGTACACTTGAATTATAGAATTAAACAGAAATATTTGTTCAGGAGTACCTATAAACAGAGCAGTAGAGGTATACATTGGTATGTATAGATCCAAAAGCGAACTAACAGTAGGTATAATGGTTTAAAATGATTATCAAGAAGAAAAAAAAAATCAGACACAGTAGTAAGATAAGAAAATCATTAGCTTTGTCAGTCATAGTAATTCTTAACTACAAACTAAAAAATACATTTTAAGTCATTTATGATCCTGGCTTGCTTTTTGCACTAATTAAGCTTTCATGATAAAAACAGATGCATAGACTACTTGCCCAGGTACTTTTATCCAGATAAGAAAAGTACTTTATGTATCTACTACCCTGTTAAAAGTGAAGCTATTCCACATCTATTGTTTTTACAATCTCAGGCATGATTTTTGGGGGTTTTTTTTACAGCAAAATGTTAAGAAAAATGAAAACACTTTTCTGCCTTATGAAACACTTTTTATTTGGTTGGGTTAGAATCTGTCTTAGTGTAGATAAAGATGTAAACAAGAAATCATATTAGGCCAAAACAGAACTAAAATTGTTCTTACAAATATCAACCTCCAACTTCATATTATTAGCATTCAAAAATTATATCTCAATGCTTGAAATTACATTTTGAACTAGAAGAAAAAATTTCCTGTCCTTTGGCAGAAATATTTGAACCGAGCTCATTAAAAATATCTCTTGACTGGTTACATTAAGTGCTACAATTATGCCTAATTTTGGTTTAGTACAATATGTTAATTTTAAACAGTTTAAGAGATTTTATCTACTCTGACCTTTTTTTCTGTGCTTTAAAAGTGCACTTCACTTCCACCCCAGCTGTAATCACAATTTTATATCTGAACTGACTTAATTTCTTTAGCTCTCTTATTGCTAAGAACAATTTCATAGACACAATGTCCTCACAATAGTGAAGCCCACAAGTCACAAGTTTTTTTAAGTAGCATATTTAATATCACCATCAGGAAAGATAAGAAAGACCTGGACTTCTTCAAAACTTATTCTACGAGATTCCTTCTTTCCTGAGAAAGCAGCAACAAAATTCATACAACTCCCACTGAGAGGTGGGACTAAACATGTGGATTTTACTACAACACCATTATGGGTGAATAAGTGTAAGAAAAGAATTTTTCCATAAAAGAGAATTTAGAGACATGGAAGCAATCTTTGTGCTTTTTGTTCAGGATTTTTTTCCAGTGTTTGAGGGTCTGTAACAGCTAAGCTAGCAGAGTCAATTGGAAGAGAGATTAGGGAAAATACTCACTTTGGAACTGCACTGAAAATATTCCACCTGATCATACCCATGAAGTCATGCAAACTTCAGGTTAACACAGAAGGCAGTGCTTCACTCTATCATTTAACAAGATTAGAATAACAATTTTAATTTTCTCTTTCGAAAGGTGCTGTAAAACATAAATAGTATAAAGCAACGTCTGCCTGGGTTGAATATCGAGAGGTGAGAGATTCAGCTGCAAAATAACCTATAAAGCCCAATTCTGAGTTCTTTAGATGAAGTAAATTAAGTTTCACAGAGCTGTACATGAAACCAGGAGTGGTACAAAATACATATCATACAGCCAGGAGGTATGCGACACATGGCAGTCCAGAGAGAAGAAGTTGACAGGGAAAAGATGACAAAGGGTCACTGGAAGTCCACTGTGCTCCTATTCCACTGGAAAAAATTTTTTCTTTCAATATGGAAAGGATGACAGAGCAATGGTGGGTGAGTCCTAGAGTGTGGCACGAGATGGAAATCTGGCATGGGAGTAGCCGTGAAACTTGCAGGAGAAGCTCAAGAGTGGACAGGATGATCATTCCATGTCAGACAGAAGATGGAAGGGTCACCACTCACTTGTCATCTGAAAGATTAGTTTCAGAGGAAAAAACACGTTACCCCCACTCCTTCCTCCCACTTTTTACTCTTTCTATTTGCCAGTCCAAGAAGTAATACAGAATATTCAGTTATCTGTACTTTTTTTCAAGATAATGGAAGCAAATCCTAAAAGTCCAGCATCCTAATTTCTGTTGATTGAAAAAATACAAGCCATAGACAGAGATTACTTTTCCTCACTGATCTGGATGTCTGAGTTGCCTTATTACTGAAATCACAGAGGCTTTCTCTCCCCGAAAGATGGTAGACCACTAACCGCTCATACAGGCGGGTTTTAGGCCAAACCATTTAGTGAAGAGATTTGCAAGTCTTTAAATGTCAGATGTACTGAAAACAGTCAATAAATAAAATATAATAATAATAATGATAATATACCATGAAGTTTGAAAAGGCACTCTGTACATCAATATATAATCATATTATATATAGCATTACATATTCTGTCTGAACATTTCCAACTTAATCAAAGGCATTAAATTGACTGTCAAGCACTAAAATAGGGAGGCTCATTTGCCGGCAGATTTCTTCACTGTGAGTAAATATCCTTGTGCAAGAATCCCACATAAGTATCGGTAACTACCTTTCCACACTATTTTAAGGTAATAGAGAGTTTCAATAGACGGGCCAAGATTTTCCTGTGAATTTTTAAAAAACAGGATTATTAAATTAAATAATTCTCTCTGCTGCCCTGGATTCTTTTTCTCAAAATTTTAATATAAAATACTTTATATTACAAATTTGATCTCTTAAAAGGAAGCATAGCAAACAGAATGTGAAACACAACTTAAGAAGCAGTAGGAACAGCAAATTACCTTCAGGAAACATCCAAAAATACCATTTCCACTTGACCACCATCCCGTAGACTGAGGAGAATAGTCAGTTCTTGCTGAGCACTGACAAAAGGGCTCAATGTTGAAGTCCCGTGACTTCCAATGACTGTTCAATGACTTCTCATTTAATTATTTTCCTTCGTGCTTTCTTTGCATGTTGGTAAGCAGCAAAGAAGCTAATGCTGTATTGACTTTTAAAAACTATATTATCGACAGGCTGATTAAGTTACTTTCGTTTCTTAGTGTTACAGCATCAATAGTTTTCCTGCTAAAGGCACTAGCTTAGTGAGATTGTCCTGATATTCATATATTCATCACCCAGAAGCCCCAGCCAAGATGTGAATTTAGCACAACTGATAAGCCCAGTGATGGTAGAAAAGATATTTCTGAATAAATAATTAATTTTAAGCAGCACCTGGTGTAGGGAGTAGCACTAGTAATTCAGGAGGAGCAACACTGCCCCGGTGAGGTGGGCACTGCGCTGCAGTGCCATTCCACCCAGCAAAGATCACTCCCACCTCTGCTGAGCAACATGTGTGAAAGTTTAAATATTCGCAGCTTAAACAGAAACAGTATTTTTGCACTGCTGTCAAAATGAAAAATTTCTAGTCTTCAAAAGACATTCAGATTTCACAGTAATTAGGACCACTTCTCTGGTTTAAATTAACTGTGTGTCAGTTAAAACTAGGGGCATTTTTTCTTTAAGTTTTTGTACGTTGAAAATTTTCTAAATTTTGCACTTTGTGAAAATGTGTGACCTTCATCACAAGTAGCTTCAAGAGACCAAAATCAACACTGAAATATTATAATAGCTTAGTAGTGGATTTTTTCTTCTGATAACACTGAGTCCTCCTAAGCACACTCACAGTTTCAGGACACCGTTTTCTCACAGCACATCACATAGAGGAGGTCTCTGTAACTAGTGATTCCTTCAGGCAGGTATCGGGATATGCTGACCCATCCCTTTTATGTCCCTTATATTATGGTATCAGACTATGATTCTCCTCTCTGGTACAGAGGAGACACAGGTAGAAGTTCAGATAGCAGCATGTGTTAGTCTAAGGTCCTCAGGGATGTGCAAACATCTAAATACCCCTGAAAATGTCAGCCTGAGAAATCAGTCTGCTGAACTGATGTCAGTAGGATTGCAGAGATTTACAGATGTTGAAAATTTGGGCCAGGAAAAGAGAAGGGTAGCCAGATAAATCCTTTAGATCCCAAACACCAATACATCGGATACTGATATGACCCAATGATATTGTCAACATCTCACCAGAGAACACTTTATCTGAAGAATTAAACAATACTAAAATATTGGATTTGTTCACACCTGACCTGTACAAAAACTTCTAAGATCTATGTAGTGTTTCGAGATACAGTCAGATTTGAAAAATAAAGCATTTCAGACCATATTGTCTCAATTATCTGATGATACAAAGGGGGTTGTTGATGAGGTATCTGGCAAATACTCTACATCACTGCTACTGGCATGCTTATCTAGCAGATGTTTAAAATGAAAGGCTGACAGTTTTTATGTGATAATTAAATCTTTTTGGTTGACAACTGCAATTTAATTTAATTTTAATCAAGAGTAATAACCACCCATAATTGCTATTATAGTGATGCTCCATTTTTACCTAGGGCCTGAAGCAAAAATGAGCAAAGATTTTGCCTGTAGGGTTTAATCTAAAATCCTTCTGATCCGAGATATTCTTCTAAAGTATTAATTCTGAAGTACTTCCAAAGAGTAAAGGGAAAAATAAAAAGGCAAAATCACAAATCAGTGGAAATTACTATACAAAAAGAAAGTGGGTATGTGCTCTAAGACATGACTAGGAAATCTAAATCTCATTTCATTTGTGTTGTCAGGGAAGTAGAGGGCATTTAATGTCAAGGTTGTGATTTACTCAGTTGTTGTCCAGACCACTGTGGAGCCACATGATCCCGATGTGTTTTGAAGCCCCTCAGAAGTGAGTTCAAGTGTGACCCCTTTAGTGCTGTGCAATTTCACCCATGGCATGTCAGCCTCCTACTCAGAAAGTCTCTTGCAGGGCAAGAACTCGAACAACAATTGCTTCGTCACAGAGGTCCGTGCCCAACACTCCCCATTCAACCTGTCACTCAGGCAAGTCCATGTAGTGCACATTAGCTGTGCAGAGCAGGCAGGTGTAAGAAAGTATCTAATATTTTACATAGGCAGAGTTTCTGCATTGGTGTTTGCTCACCTCTGTCCTTTTTACCCTGGAGAGCCATATAAAGTAAAACCTTCAGCAGAGAGAGGAGTCACTAAAGGATGAATCATGCAAAAATACCAGTCTTCTACCAAGAATCATACAAGTAGCTTGGAGGAAGCCAAGTGTGGGTAAGCAAGGTTGTTCCATGTTCACTGAGCAGACCCAGCAGGGCAGTCTCAGCTCCACATCAAGGAAGTAAGCCAGAAAAGGGACGGGGCAAGACGACCAGGGGTAGACAGGTTCCTTGCAAGATCACTTGCTGCATGTTGCTCCTGCTCGCAGGCAGTTATACAACTATACTTGTCCTCAAAGCTGGTCTAGCTACAGCAATCATCTGTGCTGACATCAGACCTGATGTTTCATGTAACACAAAAATAAGCATAGAGTTGAAAACTTTCTTGTTTTTAAGAACAAGAACATTCCAAATCAAATTGGACAACTCCTGCCTAATCGCAAGCAAATACGTCTCAGTTTAGTTCAAGATCAGCTAACAGAGGCCAGGGCACAGACTACAGCTGGGCTAATTCTCCTGTGAGAAACCTGCTAGTTAGGCAGCAACTGGAAGAAGTCAAGTTGGCCTCCAGCGGATGCCAGCCAACATTGATATCCCCTCATGAAGTGACAAACTATCTCCTGATTTAGCAATTGCTGTAGTTGAGTACATGCCTGAAGTCTATACTGTAGGCTTATTAAAATCTTTAAATTAATTTCAAGATCGTAGGTAGATTGTCTCTAGGAAAATTACTGTCATCTGTTTAAAAATTTCTAGCTAGAACACTTAATAGACTGAGAGCAACAGTGAGCATCTGAGATCATCCCCCCATCTTTATATATCTGTATTCTTACGGCAGTTATATTCAATTGCTTTTCAGCTACTTTGTGCACTTGGTTTATATACTGTATTACACATGTTAATAAAGATGCACTTATTCTTCTCTCAAGAGAGATAATATACAATCATTATTAGGAAGTTTCTGAAATGGAGGAGTGTCGGTTGAAGAACATTTGTACTGGAAGTATAATGGATTCATCAATTCAGATAAACTCTCACAATTGATTATTTATCTTCCAAACACAACAAATTAAGACTTCTTATTTCCCATCATCTGAGAAGATAAAAAACTATTGGGTCTGTCCAACTGAGCAAAAACCCCACAACACCCAACATTATAAAAAGTTGTTCAAAAATACTTTTAAAGCCATTGAAAAGTGGTTGAGAACTTCGGGGTTTTTTTAAAAAAAAGGGGGGGGGTGGGGCTGAAAGGATGTTGCCCAAAGTTTTCTTCCATCAAATGTGAAGTTTGTGTCATAAAATGTGAGATGGTGTAAAAAAGCTTAATTTAAACTGTCTGCACTTCTCCAGCCGCGTGGTCTGAACTTTAACGGACTGTACAACATCTTGTACCAGCATGGACAGAGACGTTGGAAGATAATCAAGCAATGTAGCTTTGAAAGAAAAACGAAATGAAGAAAACCAAAAAGGACTATGACCTTTAGCCATTACCTTGTAAATTACTTTCTTTTTAAAAATAGTCTTTCCTCTTCCTTTTTGTTCTCCTTTATTTTTTGATAGAGGCAGCAAGAACATAGAATCTTAGAACATTAGAATCGTTTAGGTTGGAAAAGACCTTTAAGATCATCAAGTCCAGCTTTTAACCTGACACTGCCAAGTTCACCACTAAACCATGTCCCTAAGCGCCACGCCTACACGTGTTTTAAATACCTACAGGAATGCTGACTCAACCACCTCCCTAGGCAGCCTGTTCCAATGCTTGATCAACCCTTCAGTGAAGAAATATTTCCTAATACGCAATCTAATATCATAAGGACCTAGGAAAGTTGACTGTCGAGAATGTGTGAAATAAAGAAGTGGAAGCACTGCTCACAAGACAAAATGCTCTTGCCCTTCAGTCCTAAGCAAGGGAATGGAAAAAACTGGAAAGCTGAGTAATAGCTCTTTGACACCATTACTTTAATGCCTGCCTTTCCCTACTGAGTTTGGGAAATGGGCTTAAAACTCATTGAAGAAGAAAAATAGCCCTAAGACACAGAAGAGAGTGGACTGAGAGTTTTCCCTTGATCTCATTCCCAGCTTCACATATTTGCAGTGCAATATGGTTGTGCTGGCAGGTCGAATAATCCAAAGCACTGGGGCCAGAAAATCTTCAAACATCACTGGCAGAATGTTTTCTCTGAAAACGGGCTGACCGAGTAATTCAGAACCATATAAAAGCATGTTTTGACCGAGCTTGTATCCAGAAATGTTTACTTGGCTCCGTCATACAACTTCTGGTCAAAATTAGGAAGAGATCACTTTTACATAGCTGTATGCCAGAGCAAGTACCCGGGATGCGGAGCACCAATAGCCACATCTTTGGCCTGAAGGAAACAGAGCTGAGCTCCAGATGGAAAGCAATCTGTACAAAATCTGTCCATATAAAAGATGCCTCAAAAGGAAACATAGCTTCACAGATGATTCAGGAAAGTCACTTTTTAAATGAGTGGAGGCACAGACCTAAAAGTGAGAACTTAGCCTTCTTTTACACAGTCACAACAGACAACACATTGAAACAACTGTTCAGGCAGAATAACCATCAGTAATAACTGCAGTGTGATGGTATTTTGAGAAATATTTCTTTGCTATGAGAAGGTTGAGTGTATAGCAGGAACAGCTGAAGTTCTATTAACGCAGGAAAACAGTTTGAAAACACAATCTGCAGTTTCAGGCTGTGTGAATTTAGTGAATTTAGGGATACTGTTGGTTAGTTACTGGCATCTGAGTATGAAAACTGAAAGGGCCATGGCAACAACACAAGTGATCACAGCAGTAACCACCTCCCAAAACTCAGCTAAACGAGCCCAGGAGACGAACCGTGAGAACTCTAAGGCAAAGATTAAGATTTTTTAGGTTAATGAAACAAGATACCAAAGAGTTAAAATTGTTGAGAAAAGATCACTTCAAGGGAAGACACTCCAATTCTCATTGAAAAAGGTCCAGGTAAATTATTACTAACGAGAAATATTTCTGGTACGGTTGAGCCCAAAGGAGTAACAGTGAAGCATATGTCCCATTCCTCGCTAGAAAACCAGAATAAGCTGCAGAAGATTTCCCTCTTTATGCTATACATTTCAGATCTTAATGGCTAAGTTTTTATCACACTCTTGATGGGTAACACTGTATTTGTTCTTTTCTGATTCAAATGACTTCAGAAAGAATAAGGTTAAAAGAAAATTTTACTTCTGTCTTTCTAAATGCAAAGCACATTTACAATATCAGGGTCGATTTAGCCCTTAATTACAGAAGATAGCTCTGTAAAAAATCTCGAATATTTGTAATTCATTCCTTCAGATAGAAAGTAGAATCACATTTAACTATCAGCAATCAGTGTACCAGTAGTACACGAAGGGTTAAATTTAACTTTTGATCTTTTGACAAACACGATAGATGTTGGTACCTTTGCCAGAAGATAACTTCAAAAAGCTGTTCAACTTCTCACTTTAGAGGTCCTGTTCATTTCTTCTACAAGGATGCATAGTGTCACTGTAATAGATCATCAGGGCTGCTTTTCTCTGATGTATTGTTGCAATATTTCATAAGAACTCTGTCTGGCAGGAACATGAATTTCAGACATGGGCCTATTTTATATGTTATATTTGAGGACACTCTTAAGGAAAATCAATGTGGAGTTCAAGAGCTGGCACTAGAGCTTTAGAAATTTGGCAGAGCCTTAAAATGCTAGAGGCGTCATGAAAGTTTAAGAAACTGTGAATGCAGGATGACATGGGCTACCCACAGATGTTCATTTGGTGAATGGAGTACTTAAAGATTTAGCTGGATAAATTCTGCTAACTTCTAGCCCATCCGTGGGATCACTCTGGGGGCTGAAATATTCCTCTGTTAGTCATAGTCTTGCTGTTTCGTCCCCAAAAATAATTTTTAATAAAGTGCTGAATTACTAGAGGCAAAGCTGTTAGGTGGGTTTTTACACTTCAGAAAGGCTCAAACATGCATGGCCTATGGAAACGTTATAAACCTGCCCAATTAACAGTGAAATGATATAAAGTAAAGCATATTCTGCAATATAGCAGCAGATAATAGCTATTGGCCCCCTCTGGGTCACACTACAGAAAGTCCCTGTTATGGAAGGATTTGAAATGGATGAATAGACCTGGTATCAGTTCCATGTTCAATCCCAGCCCTAAAAGTAAAATGGTGATGACCCATAAGTGTATATAAACACACAGGTGTGTGGCTGATATGGCAATAAACATGTCAGGCTGCTACCCAAGCTACAGTGACCAGCAAATAGGACAATCAAAGTGCCACTACATTTTTACTTCACACAATTAGTTGCTCATGTATGTTTGTTCAGAAAGCAATGTCATATAAGCATTTTCATCAACAAATGAGTCCAGCGGGGGCTCCTCTGCCCACGCTTTTGAAACAGGTTTTCAGTCAGTCAGGATGGGTTTCACAAAGAAGGATGACCACAATGTTGGGATGTGAATGTTTCTGCTATGCAGCCAGTTTGGTGTGGTGTTTCCCTCTCCATTTGTGCAGAGAACAGAGCTGAGCACATTTTTTCAGTAGCAGCATTCAGAGGCTAAAGTAAACCCTTCTCTTTCCTGATTCAGTCTGCGTGGATATTCAAGGGATTCATAAACTTTAAGGCGAGGAGAACCATTAGATCATCACATTCAATCTCCAGTATACCACAGGCTATTACATCCAGTTACTCCTCTATTAAGCTCAATAAAGCAGAACCATCTTTCTCCTAAAGCACCAGTCTTCATTTGAGGTATCAAGAGATAGACGATCTACTATTTTCCTTGCTGTTTCTTTATAATCTGAAGGTTAATCATCTTCACACTTAAAACCATTTTTGCAACTTGTCGTTTGAATTTCTCTAGAACAGCTCCCAGGCGTGACTCTCACCTACTTGTCTCAGCGAGATTAAAGGTTCTTTTTGTATCCACTACTTTCTCCACATGAGAATACTTACAAACTGCAATCAAGTCATCTTCTATCTTCCTGAAATGCTTAAGAGGTTTGAGTTCTTTAAGTCTTTCACAGCTGTATATTTTTTCAGCTCCTAAAATCTCTTCTGTGGTTCTTTCTGTACCAATGTACGTATTTCAGCAGCTTATAAAACAGGTTGATACTAGGTATAAAGTATTGCTTCATCTGTCTCAGCAATGTTGCATAACCAGGAAAAAATAATCTCTTAAACCCATATACTGTACAGCTTCTTATATCCCCAAAGATAAACCATTTCTTTTATTTGTGTATACGTATTTATTTATTTATTTTGCAGGGAGTCACGTCACATAAGGATCTCATGTTGAGTTGCCTGTTGATTCTGAGCCCTAAAATTACTCATTCTCATAAAATCTAAGCCTTTCTTAGAGTAAATGAAATAAAAGAAACCTTCTGCAGAGCATTTTAAATTTCAGGTTTCCACGTTTAAAGAGAAAGGCTTTGACAAAACTGCAGTGAGAGAGAGCCTGGATCTTCCCCCTTTGCATACATCAGTCTGCCCTGTTCAGCACATTTTAATACGGTTGCAGGGGAGAGCCAACTTTGGTCTAGGTTTTCTCAATACTCAGCCCAAATTGGTGCCCTCTTCTCTGTCTCATATTTTTCAGGATTTGCATCCCAGCACACTGAATGTCTGACAGTAAAGTTGTACCAGCCAGGGAGGGTCCGTGATCCTGTTTCTGACTGATTCCTTACTTCATCGCTTATCGCTACCAGCTGCAGTTCCTCATTCACGCAGAAGTGTGTGTGTATAGATACATATACATACAGGTAAAAAACCTCAGATCTCTAAATTTCTGAACCTGTGACATTTGCAAAGCTCTGGTATCTGAAAGGAAGAAAAGGATGTGAACTTGTACCTTTGCAGTGCCACCATGGTCCTTGTGTGGTGAACCCTCTGAAAAGGAAGGTGATGAGAATAACCGGGAGAAAATAGCTGCTCTCTTATTTGAACAGGCGAGACTGTTCAGGTGCAGCAGTTATCATTAGGTCTTTTCTCAGCCAGCAGTCAGTTCATGCTCTGTGCAGCAGTGTCAGACATAGTCCCAGGAAACCGCATTTCACCTGCTGAATAGCCGTATTTTCACATAACATGATGGTGCAAGAACAGCTGCTGATTACTGCGAGACCCGGCAGTCTGTGTGGGGGTCCTATTCTTCACGCTGTGTGAGGTGTAGATGGAAAACGAATGGCTTGTGCTTCATGCATTATAGGCTTCAAAGAAGTATCTTTTCCTTTACGGGGAAAACAATGACAAGACACTTTCAACCACTACGATTCAATCAGCATTTAAAACCTGTACTTAAAAACCCATCTCCCTTTAATTCTCTGCATGTTGCCTTCTATTAAAGGAAAATCAGAATATTGTGAAGAATATGCCTGCAGTCTCCCTGCTCTCCTGGGCTGGGTAGGGCAACAATGTAGCAGCAGAAATGCACCAGTGGGAAGTTCTCATTTAACCCAAAAGAGATAGCTGGTGCTATTCTGCTTCAGCATTGGGGTTCAAAGAGGTCGATTCTCTGAAGAGCATCCACAGTGGTTCGGAGTTTTCCTTTCCTTTCGTCTCAAACCATGACAAGTTATTAGAGTTATGATGTTCTGTAATGGTTAAAACATTCCTGATTTGTACCAGCCTTATATAAAAAGCCAACCTCAAACCCAACACTCTGCCTTTGTATAAAATTCTATTTCTCCTTTGCCATTTCCTTGGCCTGCCAAAATCGTATTAGTAATCTACACTGAATTTGTAGAATTCAACAGCTGGTCCAGGACTCAATAGACTGTCACCAAAGCAACAGTGTATTGACGTTAAAAGCAACCACTGCATGCATGTTCCTGGTTTCACCCTTCTGACTTTTCAAACATTCATTGAACGCGCCAAATCAATTATATGAATTCATTCTACCACAGTGAATAGAGCATGTTTCTGTACTAAGCCCTCAGGAAAATCAGTCAGTTCCATTAGACTCTCAGTAAGCCCAGCAGTAAAAAATGAACCCCTCACTGCGGAGCCAGACACAGCCTCGAGGAAGATGAGTGTGTTCTTGCTGATCTCCAAAAAGATGCCCCTTTCCCTTATATAATGCTTTGAAAATGGAGTAGAATGTGTACCATGCCCCAAAATAAAGCAGTCAGAGATAAGGAGAAGCCTGAATTTCATACAGAAGGACAGCAAAATCAATGCAGGCACTTGAGGAGGGTGTGTGGTACCTGCAGAATGACAGTGTGAGGAAGATGACTGACAGGTGGGAAGGTGACAGTTTGCCTATGTGGCCATCTAGTTGTCATCAGGAGCCATAGAGAAAGGAGGAAAAAATCTAAAATATTCACTCAGCGGTCTCCAGCAACCACCTCATACAGGACTTCTAATGCTTTTTAAAACGACACCACAAGTAAATGATTAGTTAACACCAGTAAGCAATAGATGGGACCAAGACTTCAAAATGCCTGCGATTTCTGGATCTTCTATACCTACTGTTATCTTGAAATGTTTTCCTCCTACACTCTGCCAAGGGGATAAGAGAGAGTGAAAGGGATTATAGATCCATCCCATTCTTTTCAGTTAGATTTTGGGGACTATGGTAAAGCTCACTTATCCTATTCTGTTCAAAGCTTGATAGAATAACACAGGATAAAAAAATCAACCTGGGTAATTTAAATTATGTATCAGAGTAGAATCTGGTTTCTGCTAATAGCAACCAACAGAAAAATAGAAAAGAAGAAAAATACTGTCATCACGGGCCCAAAACTTTTGAAACATTAATTACAGCTGAGGAGCTATATCCCATAAAGGGCATAAACACAGACACAGGAGCCCATAGTTAGGTACTTAGGCTTACAATACAATGCTTCAGGAGAGCTGGAAGTCAAAAGGATGGAACAAAAACAAATTAGGCATCCAGAAGCTGGTCCTGAATCTATTAACTGGAAAAGTTAGGAATGGGACGCTGTTTGAACCCAATTTCTCTTTCCTTTCCCCTGAGCTTGCACAGTGTTCTGCAAGCCGGGAGGAAAACTCCCTCTGTGCAGTCTCTTTTTCTGATTTCTCTTTAGCACCTATTGCTGCCAAGTGAAGAAACTGCAGTCGGCTAAATGGAGCTTTGCTGTAACCCCTGTGGTCCTTCCCACACACTCACAAACGAGAGCACTATTTCCTGTGTAACTAATATTCTGTGTTTACTTAAAAATGCATAAAACACATGGTTAATTTTGTTAATTACCCCCTACCATCAACAGATTTACTTGAGGCAAGCACCAATATTACTGCCATTTCTCTCCCCTCCTTTCCTTCACAGAGTGGAGAGTGTTTCCTCAAAATTCTTGCTACAAAAATGCCTAGTGTGTTTCCTTGGCAAGTTATGATAGAATCTGAGTCAGTTCTTTAAAAATACCTCCTTCTTCAGATGTTATAATTTCAGGAAATACTTTATATCACAGAATAAATAAAGATAGTGAAAAGAGAGAGACCATTCTATCTGTTCCTTGTCTTCCAGCCATCTGTGTACTCAGCCATAGAGGGGAAAGAGGAAGAAAAAATAAATCAAGAAGGGAGAAGATGAGACCTGCAGTGATGAAGAGTGTACACTTTTCTTTCACCTATCAGTACTTTGTCAGGGAATTACACTGAAATATATATTCTGAATACATGAACAGAAACCTTGTGTGATCTTACGGAGGAAAAAAATCAAACACAAATTACAGAAAATAGCATCCAAACAATTACCAAACAGATGTTAAGCCACTAAGTAGGCAAAACACATAACGTACATAGATGACTTTTTCTAAATATCATGTGAGTACAAAAATACAACATAATTATTCGGGCACACCAAATACTTAGGCTTTTTCCATCTCTTATATTATAAGGCTGTAGGCTATTTCGCCTTGTACAAAATATAACATTCAGATAAACAAACACGAACGGAAGGGTTTCTTTTTCCCCCTTCTTCCCTTCTGTTTCTGGAGGATACCTTAACCACTACACCATTTCACAACAGATCTCCAGGAATACTAATTCAATCTCTGCTGACTAGAACAGGTTAAAATGAGTATGTGAGACATCCCTAGCTCTGTCAGACCAATGGTTCACCCATTTTTGTGAAAAGCAAGAGATGGGAGCTCCTATAGCATCTTTTGGATATGTTTCTGCAACCCATAAAAGTCGCAGACAAAAGAAAGACATAGAATGACTGCTAGATATATTTAGTAAAATTAACATATTTCTTGCATAGTACCTGGTTCTAAAATACAGGTGGAAGGCACCTCTTCAGCCCATGCTAGATATTCAACTCTCATCCAGGTACTGCATGCTGCATAGCTTAGGTGGGCCTTCATACGGCGTACATGTTCCCCAGACATTTGGGGTGTGTGGATTCCCTTAGGTGGCAAAGGACATGAAGAGTAGGAATCAATGTCCTTCAGCAGGTTGAATCCCCAGGCTCAGATTATAGAAATCACTTATGTATCACGGTTCTCAGATTCAATAACTGTGTAAATAATGCCTGCTCAATTTTAAAACACGCTGAGTGCCTACAATTCTTAGTGGAAACTTAGTATTAAGAATTCATTTAGAATAAAAATAAAATAAGAACAGAGTTGGCTTTTTCAGCTCTGAAATACAGATTTAGAAGGACAATTTTTTCCTAAAGTGTTTTCAAAAAGTGGGGTTAGGTTTTTAGCTGTAATGTCTCACTTTTCAAAAAGAATATATTAATTTGATCTGCCCTGTAGAAATTCTCAGTGCTATAAAATTGATGTATGGATGCGTGTTTGCGTGAATGATGATGCTTAGCTTATCACACACAAAAGACACACAGAACTCTCTAAATGACCTCCATAGTGAAAAGCAAGGTTCTTTTAGCCTTTTGCACAGCAGACATTATGACAAATTTAAAACAGAGATGCCCTAATAAATGCCCTTTCCCCTATTAATTATATCATTTTTGGATTCTGTGTTAGTGACATGTGCAGGGATTTATTTGTGGAAGAGGGTGGGGGTCCATGTGATGCACTCAAACTTAACAGTGAAACTTGAAATCATATTTTTTGTGGTTGATTTACACTTCTATGTCATTAAAATGCTAGAAGCATTCAGCTGTTTGTTGGTGGCAAGACCTTTGGCTCTGAAATTGCAGTGGGATATCACTCTGAAAGCCCTCTGTCCATAAATCAATTTTAATGGGATATTATAGCCCAGAAAATTCTGCTTTCATATACTAAGTATACATGAAGAACTTCAACAGAAAGATGTGATTCACAGACTTCATCCGAATCTAGGTCTGTTATGTTTAAGATTTATTTCCTACCCTGCTTTTTACTACACTCCATACATGCACACCTGGCAAATACTGGGAAAGCTTTCTCTTCCTCCTAAGCAAGATACTCTATCTCTAATGATGTATCTCTATCTCTTTACCTTTTCTTGGTCTATAACTACACCTAACCACAAATGCCAGATAGTTCAGCCACTGTACCTTGTAGCTGAGATGCACAGAGGAAAAAATGTAGGAATCAATCTAATTAATAGCTTTTTTATTAATGGAAACACAAAAAGGAGTCTGCCTTTTTCAATGACACTAAGACAGCACACGGTAAGCACGTCTCTGCTTCAGGCCCATTTAGTCCATATTCTCAAGGAGGAGGAGAAACCCGAAACATCACAGAGAACTTTACAGCCAAGTTCATTCCCTTGTGCCTCCAGATCAAATGTTCACAGTCTTTTCGTAGCCCGCCTCAGGTAAAAGCCTTTGCTTCTTCAAGCTCCTAGGGTAAGATTTTTCCTTGAAGAAAAGTGTAGCAAAGTCTCTCTATAGGGGCATGTAGACATATATCCCCAGATTTCCTCACCTTGACAAAGGCTTCCAAAACTCAGGCAAAAAGTAAGAAGCTCACTAATAGATTCAACCTTTCTTCTCCCAGACCAGGAAGACCTACTACCCAAGTTAAGATGATGTGCTTTGAGCTTTCACAGTGCTGGATGAACCAGGAGGCACCTGAGGAAACTTATTCAGGAGAGCACCAGCACAAGCGACAGCTACGAGGGGCAGCTGCAGGTAAGCCTGGCCATCCCACGGTGCCAACCTTATGAATAAGCAAAACTTTTTACTGTTAAAAGGGGACTCCTACTCAATAAACACAAAAAATGCCTGTTTTCATTGCTGCCCTAGAAAAATAGTTTGTCAGTGATAAGGAAACGACTTTCACCATCACTATTCAGAGACTGCCCAGCTTCTGCATCTCCAACTTGGCCGTAGCATAAATACATTGTTTTTCTTCTATCCGCAGGACTCTTAGGTCTTTACTTTTGCTACTGCTTTATGTAGGTAAGCATTGTTGTCCTTGCAGTCACATGGATCTATATGTGAAGGTTTAATTTAGCAAGAGTTCTGGCTGTCTTTTTTACTCATCTTTACAGATGAGCAAAACTCATCAGATTCAGTTTTACTTTATCCTTTGATTTTTTGGAAGCTTTTCAAAGTCATATGCGAACTGGAAAGGAGCTGAAGGATTAAACACCTTCCAGACAAATGATTAAATAGGCTCTGATTTTGTTTGGTGAAAATGCGACAGTAACATGCTGCTGGCTCTAAAAGAGTTTGTACTATCACAGCGCTAGAAGAAAATAGGTGATTGCTAATAATGTTTTAATAAGAGGCTGTTATTTTAAGATAGTCACATGACTCTCTTATCTTTTCATACCAAGTCTTCTAATTGCATGCTTTGCTACAACACCCATAGTCCTGCCTCTAAAATCTCCAAGTCAAGGCTGGTCTTCTGTAGAAGTACAAATTGTGTGTGGATGGTGTTTGTAGATCTGGCTGCACTTCAAAACCCACCCATGCTCAGTGAGAAATGATGATTCCTACACACTGGCAATGTAGGTATATCAAAACAGAGCATCACTTCAGCACACAGGTCTGCTGCTCCTGCAGAAGCAGGGACCATCACTACAGCCTTGGACCGCTGAACTACCAAGTGGAAAGGAGAATGTCAAATACACTGTGCACATGTTGCTACTAATACAGCTTTTTGCATACAAGATGTTTTTCTACATATAGAGTAGTGAGTCTGTATGTGTTTATGTATGATATATTAATCAATGCAATAATATATACACACTTCTATATATGCTATGCATGCACACACTCTATGTTATAGCATATTACGCTGATACATTGCAAGCACTGGAAAACTGCACTTTTACACACACCAGTACCAAACAATATTAAAGAGCAGAGCATATACTTCAGGACAACTCAACCAAAAATCCTGCTTAGGAAAAACAGAAAGCTGCTTCTCACGGCTGAGAGATGAGACTACTTGTTGAAGGCTCTCCTCCCTTCCCATGCTGGAAGAATTAGGATGTTATAAAGCAGTGATGACTGTGCTACTGATCCGGGTTGATTTCACAAACATTTCTGTTGCTGAACTCTGATTTTAGCATCCAGCAGAAGACAGGGCACCAAATATCTTCAAGTTTTATGTGAGCTTCACAATTCTACTTGCATTTTGGTGAGAACATTCACTTCTGGAGTCCCAACATATGTTTCTTGCTCAGTCACATATTTTTCTGTCAAACCACTTTTATTATCATATCATGACTCTTTGCTTTAAGGGGCAATTAATCATTCCGGCCTACAGTTTCATTTCAGGTTTGCCAATAACACGACAGGCATTTCACTTTTAGACATTGCCTTTTATTTTTAATGGAGATTAATTTTTAAAGAAGATGCAGTTTTAGTGTCAATATAATTAAATTTTTGTAAAAGATACTTTCTTTCTTTTTGCTGCATCAGCCCTCCTAAACTCATACCTTTAGCAATCTGCCACTATGCTACCCAGATAAAATCAATAGGTTCTGAAGTCCAGCATGCAGAATATTTTTCCATTAATAGAATAACTTTATCAACTCTGAGAACTGTAAGGTGCTGAAACAGATTTATTTTTAAATTGGCTCATCTGCATAAGAATTAACAACAGTGTTTGTAAAGTAGCTGTATTGCCAAAAGACATATTTGATAAATCTCTGCTGTATATTTTGTGGTATCGAAGCGTGGTTTTTTGTTTGTTTCTGTAACCTTTGTTTAGTGGAGTCATACGCGGTGTCATTGAGTCAACTCAATGGAGACAAATGATGTATGACTTCCCCTGCACAGTCTAGGTTTTGTTCAGGCTGTTGAAGCTTTGTGATATATTGCAGATACTTGTTGGTGTCAGCTGGTATTTGGATTTAAATAAAAAGAGGGATAAAAAGAGGATGTCTTACTATTTAACTTTTTCCCCAAAAATTTTTTGCTGGATATTGTAATTTTTCTGCTGCACCGGAATTTTTTAGAAGTACAAAAACTACTCTGCTTCTAACTGTTCCTTGGCTCAAACACAAAATACAAGAGAGTTGAGAAATTATAAAGGATTTTGTTTGTTTGTTTTCATCCCTCTGGCACAGACAAGGAATCAAATTCCCCTACTGGTAGGAAAGTAATTTTACAATGATAAAACTAGGGTGTGCTCACTGGGCTAACTTTTAGCACAGTACTGTTTCTATTTTTAGTAGCTTTCATTCCAGAAGACCTGAAGCAAGGTACTTAGCGCAGCTGCTATTTGTCGCTGTTATGCTGTTCACCAGCTCTCACTTAGACAGACTACTATTGATTTCAATAAACTCTGCTTCCGACGGTTAGAGTTAGGCAATTTTCCTACACTGGAAAAGAGGAAAAAGATTTGGTCTCTGGTTTCTCTCATATGGCTGCCTTCCCTACCTGCAGTATCAACCAAATAGCTATAAGCTTCCAGTCCAAAATCTAGTAACACCAGCTGGAAGGTTCCTTTCAACTTCCATGTGCCTCGGGTCAGAATTTCAGTGGTTCAAGTTCAGCGTATTTTATTCCAATGACTTTGAGTCACACCCAGCTTCAGTTTAGGGAAGGAGCTTTACCCCTATGATTTGTCGTCATCCTTACTTCTTCCCCATGGTAGGTAGGAGAGGGATGCTTTCAGGATGGTAACGAGCAATCACAGCCTGTGGCTCCAAAGCCTGAGCACTGCTATTGCTTTTAGAACAAGGGCAGGTGATTAATCTTGCTTTCCCTGGAAGAACTCTCTGAAGCCCACCTGTTCTCTCAAGCTCATCTACTAGTCAACTCAGTTCTGATTTTTAGAGTGCAAGGTCTCACTCAAACTTGCTTTTTAAACAAGAATAAAGCTCCTTATCACAGCAGACAATGACGTTCTAATCAAAAGAAGTCAGATAAAACTTCCATCTGAAATAAAGAGATTTTTTCAGTTTATTCTTTCTCATCTTTGTTTTTTTTTTTTTTTTCTTCCAGTTTTTATGGAATAAGAGGATTTTCTTGAATAGTTAAGAACCTGATCTGACTTAAAAAAGCATTACAGATGGGGATATAACTAAACTTCTACAAGAAGAAACAAAACCCCATAGTCTAGTAAAGTCCTACTGTATTTCCTACTTTAACTGACAGGAAAAAAAAAAAGAAATATTTTTAAAAAAAGGTTTTGGAAAGACTACAAGAGTGTCAATTAAATGCCCATCTGAACCAAAGCTCTAAAATTTAAGAGGAGAATTCTGGATAGCACTTGTCAGTGGTATGACATGAATTTCCAGAGGGTTCTGGACTTAATAGTATATACTTGATTGGTATGGTGAAAATATGAATGAAAGAGCAAACTTTCTGTTTTATGGCTACTTTAAAAATTCTGCTGTTCTGTTTTTTGAAAGGGCATGCTCAGGCAAAACCAATGGTATAATGCTGAACTGCTCTGAGAGACTTGCCTTACTAGTAAATTAGGAAAATATTAGTTATGCAATGAAGTATGGAAAGAAGCATAAGCTAAGAAGATTGAGACTGAGATGCACTAGTTTATAGAGTATCTTATGGGGCTAGGACTTCAGGGTTTTAAACTGACCTCAAACACACAAAAAACACAAGGCCTGCAGGAAGTCACTTACTCGTGATCTCTGACTCTCACAAGAATTACACAAATGTCAAATATGTTGCACGCAGTCAGGTCCTCAAAGAGTGAGAGGATTCAGACAGACAAACCTGTCACTTCAGTAGGAAAAGAGAACACAACAGTCAGAAAACAGATGTATCAAACTGACAGGCCAGCAGTTTAAGACCTTATGGTCCTGTGTGCTTAGTTTATGTTAAGCCTTACCCTGGTCAGTGTTTGATTTAATGGTCTTGTATTTATTAGCATTTATGCAAATCAATATTGTAATATATGCTTACTGCGTTGTTAGCAGGATCAACTCTTAAATCCAGCTGTATTCCCTCTGTCCACCCCTATTCTTAAACTTCAGTGTCAAGGAGTTGTTATTATATATGTACCTGTAAAAATGAGATTCAGTCTATGCCTCACAGTATAATATGAAATATGCAACAACTAATGTGAATTATGTTTCGCAGATGAGAGGTACCATGTTCTGAAAATTTAGCAAGACTGTGAAATTAAACTGATGCATAGAACTGCATCTTCTAGTTGTCTGTGTTCACAGAAACATGTTTTATTGAGCATTAGCACATCTGTGGTGAAAGAAGAAAAAAAATACTTTTTATTCCAGTAGTTAATAAAAATTTTAAAAAGATATAATACCACAGAAAAACTCTATTACATATCAATACATTGTTCACATGTTTTTTCACAGGTATTCAGCCAGAATATTGCCACAGAATAGGCTAATACTCCATTAAACAAGAATTAGAGGTGATCAAGAAAGATGCTATTCGTCATTGTTGCCCTAAGAGAATGAACGAAATCAATGAAAGGTTTTCTAAGAAAACTGATACAGAAGATTCAGCTGTCAGAAAGATTAATACATTGTTTTAGTAGTTAGTATAATGAGATTTTAACCATTGAGCATAGCCTGTTACAGGGAAATGAAAAAATGTTTCATGGCCAAAACAAGGTTTTTGTTTTATGGAATAAGAGTAGTAGATGTGCTGTGGACCCACCTCTAATATACTTTTGCAGGACTATCTGAGACTGCGGAATACTAAACTTGGTGATATAAGGGGTCTTTTCCAGTCTGGCACTCAATAGTTACTTCTATGGATAATTTCCATTTTGAACTTCACTTTTTTACTATTCTCATCCAGCAGGTATCCAAAGGTTATGCGATCTTTCTATCATCCATTTAAATTGACAGACGTATTCAAAGAAAACTCTTCATGGTGAAACAGGCAAAAGGCATCTCCACGGCAAGCCCAGGGATGTGTTTCAGACAGTCTCTTGCACATACTGTAGCACCAAGACCTGTGATAAATTTTCTTGTAAAAACACTTTATGCAAGAATTACAGGCATTAATTTTCAGGTTAGATGTTTGGACAGAGAATGCCTGAAAATACATATTGTCAAATATCAGGCCATTAAGGCTTCTAAAAACCCACAAATGTTTCTGTGACTTGCACAATAAAGCTCTTGGTAATAAAACAACTTAGTCTTTCCAATAGCTTCCTAAATTATTTTGCACAGTTCCCTGATAATACATTGGACTTCAGGCAACCAATCCATTATAACTGATACCAAACTCGGCACCATACCGGTAATTATGGTTGAAAACTGGAGTCAGATAGACTTACTTCTCCAGTGAGTTTGCTAGTAGGATTTCTTCATCATGACCCAAACTGTGCTGCTGCAGTCTCTACCTGATGCTGCAACGCTTTCGCTCCAGCTGTGGCCCCAAAGTACATTTGCGATGCCCGCTGTTTCTGGTGAAACATATGAACCACAATCACTAGGGCACTAAATCAACTTTGGCACCCAGGCTGGGTCCTTGTTACTGCAAGCCAAAGCAAAGGAATGTAAATACTATTTTCCAACTAACCTTTGCCCTGCCTGATGATTTTAGGAGTTGCAGGTAACTAGACATTTGGCTGCGCCTTCATAAGAACGTCTTCTGTCCCCAAACCACTAGTTTCCACAGTTACCCTCCACCTCTGAGCAATTCTGATTATTTGCTTTATTTTTTAATTGGAAGATGCAACTAACACTCCCTTAAGTAGAGGCAAGCCTCGCCTGATATCTGGGATCTGAAGTCAGATCTCTGGCTTGAAAATCTCAAGTCAAAAAAAAACCAGTTTCCAGTCTAAAATTAACAGTAAATTTAAAATGTCCAGCTGTGAACAAGAGACAGTAACTGCCCAACCAACTTCTAGTGGGACAGTCTCTGCAGCATCCACAGGGACACAGACAACAACGGTTGGACCACACAGGTGCAACAACAAATTGACCCTGCACCGGTTGCCCATTCAAGCACCATTTCACCCTTTCACTTGCCCTTGATTTCCTACCAACCTACCCTTCTGAAAAGGAGAAGGTGGCCAGTCTTTAGCTGCGTTTCATAGTGCGAGTTCCCTGTTGCTGCTGGCTTGCAGAAGAGTCCCACTGGCAACCGGGCTATAAAAGGCACGTTAACAAGGGCTACCTGAATTCCTCCACCTATGCCACTGACTCATACAATATCAACACAGCTCAAACTTGAACCAAGGAAAAGATCTCTCAGGACCTGTAGCTGTGGGACTCTCAGAGGCTGGATGATTTTGTTTCTTAGTGTGCTTAACAAAGATTAGATCAAACATTGAAAGACAGTACGACAGACAGCACAAAAGCAGCGTACACACTGAAATATGAATGTTGCACGTGCATGGGATTTTTTTATGTTTTATTATCTGGTACAAACCCAGAATTTCTAAGGGATTTATACAGTCATAAAGAAAACAACGAAGAAAAAAACCCACATCAATAGCACTCTTTCACTTGCTATTAAAGATGCGTGTACACATCCCCAGCACATGGAAGCACTTTTGTAAGCCCTAAACAATGTATCAAGTGAAAAATCCTGGAAGATTATTCTGTGCAAACACTGCCATGCCATGCTATTTATGGAAATAGTAAATGCAATAGTGCAAAAAAGCCCCAAATTATAAAACCAAAGGAAAAAAAATTTTTTATTTGCTTGTGGTAGTGCTGCTCCCTAGACAGTCCCTGAGTGGAAATATTTATTTGGTTGAGACTAAGCCTCTCTCCATACTCTGATGCAAACTATATTGGAACACCGATAATACTTAAAAAAAAAAAAACGCATAAGTTTTAACTATTTTTTGCTACATATTTTTAAACCTGTCCTTAACATTGAGGAGACTTTTACAGACAGATTGCTGATATCAAATCCACAGTCGAAATGAAGTGAGAAAGAAGTTGCATTTCAGCACAGGCAACATCTCCTACAAAACCCAGAGACCTTTCCTGACACTGACAAACCTCCAGGAAAGGAGTGTTATGAAATGAGCCAAGCAATACAATTTTTCAGATAAAAATATGGGTTTAGGGCAATCAGCAGAGCCCTCACTGTCAAATTTGTCAGCATCGCTTGACAACACCAATCATGACTTGCTACTGATTCATCTTAGACCTGACAAAAGAAGAAAGAACTGTGCTGACCCTTCTTTTGGGGAGATCACAACCCAGAGGGTTCCCAACATTACTTAGGATGTGCAGGATGCACAGGATGCATAGGATTTCTCTCAAGATCTAGCCTTTCTTCCAGGCACTCTGCAAGTTATGCAGAAAGCTGCTCACATGTAACTGTGTGCATAGATTAGCTGGTCCTACAGAACCAGAAACCAGGCTGCATATTCTCGAGCACCATCTACTGGTGCCTTTTCCATCAATAGTCACAAATTCTCACCGAGCCGGAGTACCAGGCTGAGCACTTGCCAATTCGCCTTCCGTAGGACACCTTACTATAGATGTTGAAAAGAATTCCCATTAATTGTGTTAACCTTGGGTCATATCCACTGTTCTAGTCATTCGGGAAATGGAAACAACCCTCGCAAGATCTTTCTTTTTCACTCTCTTTGAAAAGCTCTTCACCGTTCAGAAATCTAACACTTTCGCTTTCAGCTCTTCCGAACTGTGAGTTTTCAATGCATTGTCTTTCATGCTGCACTAATTCATCTAAGGTTGTTTACACTACATTTGGCATCTATAGACATCTATTACTTGCTAAATAGAAGCCTGGTTCAAATATCTATATAGCTGCAGCGTCTTTCCACCTGTTTATGAGTTCTGGACCCCAGCACCCCCTTACATCCATTCAAAAGGGAAAATGTGAACCAGTAAACAAAAAAATACATCCCAAGGAACGTATTTACAAGATTCCAGTAAAAATTCTGCAGGTTTTACTGTGTAAGACGATGGAGAATAGGTCTAGAAGTGACCCATTTTTGACCATTGTAGCTAAAATTTGGGCCAGTTACAATCCCAAATTCTTTTTTTGACAAGATCTTTTCTTCAGCTATGATGTATCTTGAGAACACCAGAGAAAAATTTCAGCAAATACTGAAGGGTAGAAGTGTATCCTATGCCCTGTTGTTTATATTATACGGTTACTGTGTTTAAGACACAGGCAATTAGCAGCAGTAGTGTACCCATTTGGGAGCATCAAAGGTCAAGATCCTGCTAATGGGAGCTGGCACCTTGCTCTCGCTGCGGAATGCAAGTGTGGGCAATACAAAGTACTGTTTTTCTGAATAACCTGTTTTAATATTGCACAGATCCCCCCCTGAAGTGACTAGTTATGCAAATTCCTTATGTTTGTGTTTAAAGACTAAGTTTGGACAAACCTATCCAAATGCTGACTGGTGTCTTGCAAGAAGATGGGGTACGATGCAGCAGAGAATTCTCTATATCCCTACATGTTTCACATGAAGTATGAGTAATCAAGTTGCTACTTAAAGGGAATATCAACATGTGAATATTCCAGAGTCTTTTAATATCAGTTAAAAATCAATAATCCCTGGGAATTATTAGAGTTTTCCAAGGATATGTGCAGATATCATGATGTTAAAAATAAACTAAAAATTATTCTTTGTAAAATCAAAAGTGGTTTTAATAAATTAATATAAAATATTAAAATTGTGTGACATTAAAATATGATTAAAATTTTTTTTAATCCCAAACCTAACATGAAATGTGGTTCGAAAAATGTGAATATGAAAAGAGTCCTTTTTGTTTGGTTTATTCCTCTCTTAAGACATCAGACATCTACAGAAACAATGAAAATAAAATTGTGGGGTAGAATACTGGCTTTTTTTACAACTACATTTCTCCAGAGATGTAAAACCTGAAAAAGTGCGTACTAGAACAGTAAATTACAGACTCTTGTGTTTATTATTGTCTACTGAAAGATGTGAAAAAACTTTCTTTTAAAAGGTGTTTTGGTTTTCTGGGTTTCCTCTGAAGAAGTCCTGCTGGAAAATTGGAGATATCTATACATACTGTCTCTGTGCACATGAAATGGATATTTACAGAATAAACTTGTTCTCAGTGGCAAGGAAGCCTTACACAGGAGAATATAAAGCTATTCAAGCATAATGATGACATTATATGTAAAAACTTATGTGTTTTTCAGTTCTGCTAGGTAATTTCAATTTAATCTGCTAATCTGGATGCATCACAGCATTTTCTCTACATGGCCTGGGCTCACAGGTGCACCTTCCCAGGTGCAGAGAGGTGTGCCAATATGCCACTATTACTTATCTTTTTTGGCAGGGAAGTCTATATTAAAGGGGAATGATCTTGAAAAACAGCAGCCACATGGACAGATGGAGTAGATGGTTTAGGCAATCTGAAGTGCGTCAACCTCTGGAGGCGATGAGGAGAACACATTTAAAGCACCTTGGCAATTTTTGCCCCTGTGTGGGATGAAGCTATGTGCCAGAAAATCCATGCTATCATCTCCAGGTAATGACACTCTCTTCCTTTCTGCTCTCCTTGAGATAATCTCTTACAGACCTTGAGCCTTGCACTTAATTTTCCTGTAGCTAATTGACATGATTTTCCATTTCATCAGCAGGGTTCTGAGCCACCCTTTGCTGTGGACAGCCATGGTTAGCTCAGGTGTCCTGACGTTTTCTTTGTCTGTGGTTCTCCTGTCCTGGGACAAAAGGTAATGATGGCTAATGACCAGGCACCTTTAAAAAATCAAAGAACATGCATTGAACACAGAAACATTTAAAAGAAAACAGAAATTAATGTCTCGGATGTACATTTCCATGACTCCTCGGTGGTAGACCTAACTTGTTACAGACTTCTCCACAACGTCTATGTTCCTGGGCAGCTGCTGGCAGCTGGCCACGAGCCATTCATTCAGCAGTTTGTTATCTCTTCATTCAGAAGAGTTCGACTCTTCCATCTTCCTCAGTGACAGATATAGACTCCTGGAGGTGAGTCATTTCCCTGGTGTCATTCATGAACTTGCCAGTGCACACTAATGTGAAGCTTGCTGCAAGGCCCCTTCGAGGGAGAGCTGCGCTCCTGAGTAACCCTCAGGCTGTTATTGTCCCTCTTTGCACTAACCACACGGAGTAAGTACACTATTGAGGAAGGGGCAGATGGCATAAATCCTTATGTTTCACAACAATTCTACACCTGTTCTAAGAAGCTTCACATGGGATAAAAATTCTGTTTTTTCTAATCAGCTCTATATCTAATAAAAGTCTGGTACAGTATTTTACATTCTAAAATGTATATGAGGGGCATTCTCAGATATCAGCAGTGTCAGGTTTCCTTTCAAATACTCTTGCCGCCAAATCTAACCCCAATTTCCTACCTATTGCTATCTGTAATAAAAATGAAACCATGGTTGCACATTTCAGACAAATAAAACAAAGCTACAGCAAAGGGAAAGAATTCAGTGGGCTGAAAAATAACGACAATAAGATAAGTATTTGGTAGAAACATAAAGAAATATTAAATTTTAATTAAAGTGCATGTGATTAGATTAGTGACAAAATCAGGGGTGATTTTAGACACCTGTGTTTCTGGTGGCCAGCTTGACAACTTTCTTTGGAAAATGCTGAACTCCCAGTTTGCGGAACATAGCTACTGTAAAGTTGCTAAGGTATCAGCCTCTGCTTTCTCAATCCCTCCTCAAATCAATACTTCTGCAACTAAATATGCTTTGGTAGAAGTAAAAGCAAAATTGTCATTTCTTCAATTTTTTATGATTTTATAACATTGTTATAATGACACACTCTAGCTCATCCCAAGACAAAGCTTCTAACGTAAGCCTAAACTGGTGATTCAGGAGGCTTTATACTACAAAGGGCTTCAGCTTTGCTGGGTTTCATGCTATCAAATTTTGCACAGCAAGGAAGACAGAGCAGCATACAACCCATGACACAGTCCTGCCAACATGTTGTCTCTACAGCTTGAGATTATAAATATCAAAAAATAAAAACCTGACTACATTTTATGTGAAAAAGTCACTTAAACTTACATGAAATGTCTAGTAAAACTCTGCACAGTGTAGAATGAAGAAGCTATAGATTAAAGGTGTTTCATAAATAAGTACATATCAGCCTTAGCTCCTCGTCCTTAACAGAAGGACGCTAAAGACACTCTAAGGACATTGTCATATCCTGACTTCTTCAAATACAGACAAAAGAAAAGCAGCTTTGTCCTCGTGTAGTCCAAAACACAGTGCTGTTTCAGCTATGCTAAAGTCAAGTTTTCTCTGCTAAGGGGAGTCATTTTGCTGCCAAAGCCCTCTCAGAAACCCATTCTTGAGAGTTTAGCCTTGAACTTTCTCCTTATCCTTTGGGTCAAGCCCTGCTTAAGCATCATTGTCAGCACCTGTGAAGTTTTTGTCACAAAGGAGGGAAAGATGCTCCTCCAGATCCTCACTAGAGATGCTGCATTGTTAATTACTTGCCTTTCATGATGTGTTCTTGATGACAAATATAGTACCTGAAGGGGGCCTACAGGAAGGGTGGAGAGGGACTTTTCACAAGGGTGTGTAGGGATAGGACAAGGGGGAGTGGCTGTAAACTAAAAGAGGGTAGATTTAGATTAGATATTAGGAAGAAATTCTTCACCATGAGGGTGGTGAAACTCTGGAACAGGTTGACCAGAGAAGCTGTGGCTGCCTCCTCCCTGAAAGTGTTCAAGGCCAGGTTGAATGGAGCTCTGAGTAACCTGGTCTAGTGAAAGATGTCCCTGCTCATGGCAGGGAGGTTGGAACCAGATGAACTTTAAGGTCCCTTCCAACCCTTACCATTCTACAATTCCATGTTTCTATATTCCAGCTATTTTTGTCACTAATATCCAGATTTGAGTTAGCAGGTAGCTACAATTTCTGTAACAGCTTTTTAGGGTGGTTGTAAGTAACATGTAACATCGCTGTTCCAGGAAAACTTTCTGTACACAAAGCCCAAAGACTACACATGCTTTATTGGAAAACAGCTTAAGAAAAGTAATGCTTCCTTTTGCAAATATGTTCATTTCATACCACCTTCCAAAAACAGTCCACAGAAAGGCTATCTAACAAATCACAGGCTATGACAGAATGTCACATCTTCACTCTCGTGTTTGTTATTTTCTGTATGACTTCTAGAGAGGAAGAATTTTTATTGCTTTACCAGAGGGATGAGTAAATAGATCACAGACAGACCTAAATGACAAAAGTCTGCCCTTAAACTACCCACAATTTCTAGAGGGAAACTGTTACAGATGTCCATGATAACCCACAGCAGCTACTTAGTTTCTGGGAAAACGATGTATTAGCTATTGCATTTTCAACTCTGACCTTTCTATTATTAGTTATAAGAATCTGCCTTTGACAGCCATCACTTATATGGTGTGTCCTCTTATGAAATGAGCTCTATTCCTGCTTCTTCCTGTCAGAGGGAAGGGACTGATAGCACCAGAACTCATCCTGTGGCATTTCTGAGAAAACCTAGCGAGGAGAATGGTAAACAGAAGGCTTCCACTGTGTTTGTGACCTGGCCACATTCATTTGGTCCTTATCCCACTGTGGTAACTTGCCCAATATTGCTTGAAGAGTAGGAGATTTGCTAGAGGGTTTCAAGACATCACTTGCTGGTCAGCTGACAGGTATCCCTAGGATGCATCTCAGGAGCCTCTGGGGATCTGGCCACGAACCAGAATAAACAGAGCTGGAACACAGGAGACATTAATGCTATTTCTTACTTGATCCTGATCTCTACTGCTTGCAGTCAGCCATCTGTGCCTTAACTCCATGTTTCTTTTGTAGATTATGTGTTACTTGAAACAGCTGCTGCTACTTTACAGCATTTTACAGTGGTATAAAACAAGCTGAGGATGCATTCTGAGCTATTTTCAGAACTCCTATATATGCACATGCACCTCCTACCCTAACTGTAGGTGGCAACAAAAAGCACATGATCATATCAGTACCTCACAGTCTGCTTGTAATACAATGGAGTTTGTTACTGTTGTTGTTCATGCTCTGCAGATGGGTATTGTGTCACTGAGAAACTAAATGGCCCAAATCAAAAGGAGAACTTGGGACAATGGAAGGAATTGGTGCAACTTTTCAGGAGACTCACATTAGTAATTCAAACTTTGGTTTGTCTTTCCTTGCTGACTAATCCAGGACACATCACAATTAAGCTTCCTGAAAGACAAGTTATTACCTGGACAAAACATCAAGACAAATGTTTTCAACAGAGGTCAGAAAGAGGAATCCAGTCTGGGGAAAATACTTCTTTCTTCAACACGGAAGAAAGTAAATGAATTACCTGTTTGGACACCATAATCATTCTTGATACCATTGTATCAGATAGACTAAAGAAACATAGAAGACATTGTACAATTAATATCTTTTTTCCTCTTTTGCCAAAACTCTGAACAGCAAAACTACTTTTCTCTAGATAACTATAATGGAAGTATAGTTAATAAGTGCTCAGTACAGCTGGAGTGAGTGTTACCAAACTTCGTGCTCTATCATGACTTGTCATGAAACTGTCATTAAATCTGTACTCATTCACTTCTCTTAAAAACTTTGTCATAATTTTACTGAACCTTTGTTTCTTCCCCCTATGCAGTAATTCCATGGCTAACTCCCCAGCACCAGCAATGAAAGGAATACACTCACTGCTCTTCTCCATTCATTCCTCTTTCTTTCCGTTCATAAACTCTGACATTCTGAAAACCTTAACCTTTTACTAAGTTTGAGTTAGGTCAACTCCGTATTGGGTAAATGCTTTGTTATAATGGATGCCCTTTTAAAATATGTATATAATCTGTAGCAGCACCACGGGTCAGTCACTCTGGTGGGAAGCTCTGGCTGACGTGGATTTTGAGTTTGCCTTGTCAGTCTTTCAGTCCACATGTGCTGAGCCCCTGCTGCTTGACTCACATGTGTCAGGTCCAGATGAAAGCCAAAAATGTATTGTAGCCTGCATGGAAAGATCACTTGCCTCTAATCCTAGATTGCAAGCACTAAAATAAACTAGAAATAATGTTTCGTGCAAGTAAAATTATAGTTATTTAGGTATCTTAAACTTCCTTTTCAAGTCTTTCAAGCTGAAATTTTGTAGTCATTTGAATTTAATTGTAACTGGGTTCAGTTCAGGAGTTGTTACAATGACCGCTTGGTTTGATTTCTTCAGTATTTATGTATGCTGTCAGCCTTTCCTGCGTTATAACATACAACATTTGGGAATGTTCCTCTACAGAAATTACAGATTTCTGTATGAGGAAGAAATATCTTAAATTTGTCATGCTCTCATCTTTTGTATGGCTCTATTTTAGTATAAAAAAGTATTTTAAGCACTACACTTCTAAGATGAAACTAGTGATCTTATGCGATGGACTTGCTGTTGTTGACCTTTTTGACAGAGTCCTTTGAAGCCATAATACTGTATTACCACCACTACTAACAGGCCATAAGCTACGTACGGAGTTTGCAAGCCCTCAGGACACAGGCTCATCAGTCTTGCTCGGTCTGAGTGTCTCTTGTCCTGCCTGCAGCTTTGTTTTACTTGCTTTAACTGTGACAGTGATTTTCCTAATTGACCAGGCATCTGTGGCTAATTTGTTTTACTTTTGTTTATCTCTGTGAGCTACAACCCTAGTTTGGTTTAGATAGCACTAACAAGCATCTGTTCTATGCAGAATGAGATATTTAGAGCTAACACCACAACACAGTGTAGAGAAACACAGGCTGGTACGAGGCCTGAGGCTCAGAGAAGGGGAAGCACACGATGTGGTGAAGAGGAGAAGGGCCTTGGGGTGGTACAGGATGGGGTGCAGGCTGGCACTGGAGACCCCATGGCTATAAATAACTTATCCATGGTAAAAGACGTGCAGACCTGGAGCAGGACAAAACAGATTTTGGGAGTAAAAAAGAAAGCAGAGAAAAGTATCTAACGCGTGTGCTAGGCACCATGTACAGTAAGTTCATTTGGAAATTACATGGAGCTGCAGACCAGTGAAGAAAGAAAAAGGTATGAAAGTGCAATATCAAACATAAAAATGATCCCAGCTGGATCCTAGTGTGAGGAAGAAGGAAACATGAAAGTGAACATGATTCTTGATTTAAACTGTTAAGTTTTCAATTGTCCTAATGATAAATCCTTGTCTCTATACGTAAGGTGTATTTTCTCTTTGCCTACAAACAAGGTTTTGAGCACGACTGTTCCTTTACAGTGTTGAAAGGTACAATAGAGGCCCCAACACACAGGTTTTGAGCGACTCAATTCACTAGCATGTATTTATTTTAGTCCCAGGTTCAAGAAAACTGAATTATTAAACATCACTCCTGAATGTTTAAAGTGAGAAGAACAGAAACTTATTTTGGCAACAAGAGAGTCGAGCTTAAGGAAATAAAAAAATACAACCACCTCCATATCTCCAGATCTGCACCCTGAGTTCTGAATGCCAGGTTATCCATTAATAAAGTATGAATTGAGTTCGTGCACCTCTTTCCCCTTCTGCTATCCCTGATATTTGTTTACCAATATTCATTGGCCAGTATGTAACAGTCAGAACAGATGCTAACTTCCTTGGGGTTAAGAAAGAAAGAAGAACCAGACAGAAGCTCATAGGAAAAGAGAATGAATACATTCCTTTCTATAACAGAATTGTTTTTCTGTGCCCTTCAATTCACCTTGTCTTCTCTTTTAATTTGCTCCTTCAAAAAGAATTGTAGAAATACCAGCAAGAACATTCCCAAAAGCAGGAATACAACCCAAGGTCAGAAGCTCAGAGGCTGATGCTTGTAACAAAAACAAGCGTCTGTAGCTCATGAAATTAATGGCACTTTATTTTCAGTCTGGATTATATGTGAAAGCAAAGGAGGCCATGTAAATCCATGCTAAGAAACACATTTTGTCTGGTAGAGCATTTAAAAGTGATATTCTCATTTTGTTGAAGAAGGGATTCCTCCTCTCCCCAAAAACTATAAAAGCAAAAGATGCTGCAGGTCAAATGGTTCTTTTAACAGGGCCAGTTTTCTTTATCTTGAAGTTGGACAAGTTTCTAGAGACTTACTCTGCTTTTAAAACCGGAAGTAAGCATCCCAATGATATCTCAGATTCACTTAATTAAACAGTGCTTTAAATATCCAAGTGCAGCTTCCTTTCTTTAAACCAGTATGGGTATGGGAACTCTAATACTTGCCCTCCTTTGCCCTGGGGATAATTGATCTGCTAGATTAAGAAGCTGCCACTGCATGCAGGAGAAGAAAAATCAAGATAGTAACATTATTGTACTAGGTATTTTGAAGGCTAACAGACCGAATAGGAAGATAAATTCTCAGACACACCTAATGCCTCTGGATCACAGTAGCAGTCCAAGGCCTTACTGATAAACTTCTTCTCTTTTCACATGTCTGTTTGCAGCAGGAGTGGGAATTATTCTGCCCTTGTGCCCCAATAATAAGGTTTCATGAATGATGCTTGTATTTTTTCATGCATTTATGTAATATCAGTGTTCAAAAACATTTAAATGAAAGGGCAGTTGTGAGACGTGAATAAATGATCACAAGACGTAAATGAGAGTGAGGTGAGGATGCAAAATGCATTTCCTTTTCTCACAGAAAACTAACTATGCAGGTAACTCACAAAATAACGCAGCACACAGAAGCTGGGCATCCCTGCTCTATGGGAGCTGAGCTAATTACCAGACGCATGGCAAAGATGAAGAATAGTACTGATTGCAGGCTTCTCTGTATGTAATTGCGTCTAACTGGCCTATTCATACTCCATTTCCTCAAACAACACAACACCCAGGAGCTGCAAAAAGCCCAGAGCAAAGGTGGAAAACCTTCCTTGACCAAAACATAATGCAACAGTTTTGTTGGGTTCTTTTTCTCCCCCTTAAATTCCATCCAAAAAACAACAGAACAGCTTTAAGACACTAGTACAATGCAAGCAGACAAGGCAACAGCAGGATGGTGCAGTGGACCTCCAGAATCATGGATACTCTCCTGCTCCTCCAGCAGATAGGCAACAACCTGGGCCCAGTGCAAGAAACAGAGGTAGCACACCACAGTGTCTACTGTGCTTTGATATGCAGAGCTGTGAAAGAGCTGCACGTCTTGTTTTCAGGAATGTTACGTCTCTACATGCTTTACTCAAAATTAGATTTTGTACCAGTGAAACACTAGAACTCAGTTCAATAAAGGAATGACTTCTTATTATCAGTTCAGAAGAGCAGCAAGGGAGTGAGGTTTTTTTTAAGCTGATTTACAAAACCACTTTTTAATCAGCTCTGGCAGCTAATCAAATAATTTACAATTATGTAACGGTACTGCTTATTATAGGGCATAAAATACCTAGAGAGAAACTGCTTATTCTGGAAAACTTGTCAATTTTGCCAAGATCCCATTCTACTGTTTTATTCTCACTTCATACAATTTATTTTTTCTTTTTTGAATCCACATCAAAATGTCTGCATTTTCACCCAGGACAAGTGAATTCTTTCGGGCAATGTTGTGTGTTGACTCAGACACTTTAACAGACAGACAGACAGGCAGAACATTTTAAAAACTTCAGAGATTTGATTTTGTAATCATTAACCTAAATGCTTCTCTCTATCTGCAAAGCTTTCTAAGACAGGCTTAATTAGTGGAGGAAATGTTAAAACTGTGTCTGGATCCTCCAGTTTTGGTGCAAATAGGCGAAGTAGTGTGAATACCTGAGCAGTGAAGGGTCCCACATGGGTCGGCTGGCTTGGAACCGCCTCCCTGGTAACACAGCACCAGTAATGCTGCCAGTTGCAGAATCTTAATAAAAATATGAAGATTGATAGAAATGGAGAAGAAATGGGAGCCATAGCAGAAAGCTTCCATAGAAGGAGCAGGTGGTGATGGCTCCCAGATTAACAGGTCATCCAGAGTCCAGCACTCAGGAGGATGTGTAGCTTCACAGGACACGTGAAGCAGGAGGCAAATGACTGTAAGTAAATCTCAGTGACTCAAAGACGCGGGAGACAATGGAGAGGCAGAAGATCACAACTGCCATCAGCTCCTAATTGGTGCAGAAAGATATGTCCAAAACCAAAACATGGTCATCAACTTAAAAATCCAGAGGATACAACAGAGATGTGCTGGGACTCTTTGTCCTATTTTCATTAGAAAAATCCTCTTCAGATCCCCTGGATACATGTCATAGTACTTGAGCTACTTGGACACACACACCTTGGCGCTTAAGAGCATATGGATGTGAGAAGGTGAATATAAATGAGACTATACTTGTCTTCAAAAGAAATCATCTTCCTCTCCTACAACATCTTGCATTGAAGCCTTGTTACGATACCGCAATATTACACCCCTACTTGCAAAAGGAAATATATTTGATATGTGCAGTTGTTTACTGCTGGCACCCAAGAAATAGCCAGCTAAGGAAGAAGAAACTGCTCTGGACTGTTGCTGTAAACGTTTCTGGAAGCTGTGAATGAAGGAGGGTTGTAGAAAGATATTCAAGACCCGCCTGGACAAGGTCCTCTACAGCCTACTGTAGGTGACCCTGCTTCGGCAGGAGGTTTGGACTAGATGACCCCCAGAGGTCCCTTCCAATCCCTGCCATTCTGTGATTCTGTGATTCTGTGAAAGAAATTGGTCTCTGCTTAGATTTTTATAAAGAATTATGCCCCCTGAAATTGTCTGAAAATGCAATTAATTTATTTTGAGGTGAATGTTAATGAGAACACAGACTACAAAACCTTGGAAGTGCCAACCAGTATTTGCTCACCAGTTGCAGAACCAGTAGGTCTTCAGCATTTAATCTATATTTTGGAAAAGCTAAACAGGAAAGACAACTCATAAATAAAGTCCCTCCAGGACTTTTTCACAAATCTGTAGAGTTTCCAAGAGCTTTTTGGACAAATATACTGCAGAAACAGATGCAAATATGAGCTGTGTAGAATTCAAAGCCCTATATTTTAGGGGATCTATTACCAAAAGGCACTATAAATAAAATTACAGTTTACTTGTGCCAATATAAAACTTAATTTAGCATAGCGATATGATCATTGTTGTTGATTAGAGCCAAATAGTTACACATATGCACTTTTGAGGGATGTACTTGAATTACACTGTTCTTTATGTCAAAAAATAATGATTTTAATGTACTTTTTTCTTACTTACTATCCATGAATCTCCAAGTGCTTTTCAAGAGCCATGAGTTTATCTATTCCTTTTTCACTGGAGAGGCACAGAGAAGATCTAATTCTGAGTTACTACAGATGTAAAGAAAATAAACAAAGTATTTTAACTCCCACACTTCCTCTTCAAACATTGATCACTGCAGCACTCACATTTTGAGACTTTTGTGTACTGAAAGACAAAATAAAGTTTGGAAAAGTAAACTAATGTGAGAAGACCCACAAAGATTCAGACTTGTGTCTGATGGGAATATCTTGAATACTGTCAGCTTCAATTACTCATAAAGATAAAAATCTTGATTTGCAAGACAGTCTCTGCCACTGTATCATTCCCCTGAAATCTGTAACAGTTAGTTAATGAAGAGTTAACCAGGGTGAGGTAGTAGTACTGGAAATGTTGGTAATTATCAAGTAGGAAAATACGTTTTTGAGAGCTAAGTTAAAAACTGGCACAGAAGGTTTAACAATTATTCCAATTTATGCATATCCTGATTTTATGTGTATTTGTCATTTCTGTGAAAGTTACTTTTTACAGAATAGCTTTGTTCATGTAAAGGTTGCTCTGGCAGAAATATTCAGAGAAACTGAATCCCTTTGAAACATCAATGGTAAAATGGATTCATTTCAGCAAGGTATAATTTGCTTCTCTGGCTTCAGAGGGTACTGGTTCAGATCAGCACAGAGCACTCTGCCACTGCCATTGCAATCCACTTTCAAACAAACTCACGTTCCACATCTAAAAACAAATCTTAAACTAAACAAAGTAGTTTAGTTTTGAATTTGTGATAGGATATTTTTCTAAACCACAAGAGGTCTGGTAGTTTACCTATGCAGGACACTTAATTAAATAGCTGCTGTGGGTATTAAGCATGCTTTTCATTGACTGACGAGGGATAGACAATCTGTCTGCTCAAGTACCAATTCATTAAATGAATTTTTATTATTTTTCAAGTGTGTGCTTAAGAAAAGTCCAAAACCTGCAGCTTTCTGGTCCGCATGGTATGCAAGTCAAGTCAGGAAGACCGATGCTTTCAAGTGTAGGTCTTACTTCTGAGGAAAAGGAAGTCTTGGCAGAACCTCCATAAAATGTTGAAACAGTCGATGTTATTCTGTGTTTTGATATTACTTTGCATGTGTCTTTTCAGAGTTATAGATGTGAATGTGTAGCCTGTTGTAAATATTATTCCAGTTTTAAGGTCATGTTTAAAAAAAATCTGCTGCAACTGCAATCCAAAAGACCATTACACCTTTAGTTTAAGAGAATACTGTTAATTTAGGATGCTCTACCTCCCTTTCAGCAATTCCCACTCTATTCATCCAGCCTAAGGCAAATTCTTTAGGCTGTCTCTGCATTAGCTGGGCTGGAGACAGAAAAAGCAGATATCAAACTCCACACAACTTCACATCTCACCCCTCACAGTAGCTCCCTACGGCAACGTCCCAGGACATCTCCAGCTTTGTACACAACTAATCTGTGTTGCATGTTCATCTGAGAGACTTTAATATAAAAGTACGGAAAAGTCAAGAAAGGACACATTTATGAATTGCTTAGATGCATATTGAAACTGTCTGGTGACATTTCATAAAATTCTCTGTGAGTAGAGTTGAACTGGGAGCCTGATAGCCTGGTGACCTAAAGAATCTTGAGGAGGTAAAAGCCACACACCACCTGCACAGGCAGCTGCTTAAGGAAGTTTTCATAACACCTTTCAGAGAAATTTTAGATGGAAAAATACATTAAAGAATAACCCAGACAGATTTAATTTTTTAAAAGTTTACAGATTTTTTCCTTTTTTTTTTGCAAGACCAAAAATAGCAGAATAAACTGCAATAAACTTTTACTGACTATTTTAGAAAAATGTGTGAAAAAATAATCTGGAGACAATACCCTGTAACATGGTATATATGCTTTGGTATATAACAAACCGTGTTTGGATAATACATGTGCTAATGGCATAATTTAAAAAAATCTAAAGATCCACTATAGAGATACGCCACATGAGATAATATAAAGAGGGGATTTCACTTCCATCCCCAGAAATTTTTTATTATTCAACAGAGCTGGCACAAGCACAGGTGATTCTGTGTCTGGTGCTATTATTGATGGCAGACATACTGTCCGCTCCATTAGAAATATTTTAGAACTCTCATTTACAATAAGTCAATTTGTTCCTTACTTACAAGTGTTCTGGGACTCCAAATGCTACCTACTTTTTGTAGATTTTGGTTTTTTTAGTCGATGAAATATATCTTAGGACAAAGTGTTCCAAAACGCTTGAGTTCCTTGAAATTTTGGCATTTGAAAATAATTACTTTCAGCTCCTTTGAATAACTTAAATTTGTCTAGCATGATTTAGAAGTGGCTTAGAAGAGTTTGAAGAAAATTGTAAGCCCCTGCCTAAAAAGCAGCCTCTCAGTTTCTCTCTACTAGTGTTAGGCCCTTGTTAGTACCAACTATTTCACAGAAATCTTCCTTTCACAAGGTTCCTTGCAAGACTGGAAAGACCTATAATTAAAGTTTCTTTCTGGCTTTCACAGGTTGAAGAGAGTGTTATGCCCTGAAGCACAAGGTCTTTCCTCTCCGTATGTACAGTTCTCCTCTCATTGCACAATACTGTAACTCTGCATTTTCTCGTAATACACACCACCAACCGAGGGTCTAGATGCCAGGGGTCTCATGGGTCCCTGATCCTCAGCAAAGCTTATAAAACACGACAGCTACCAGTGTTTGAATGAAGATCACAACAGCTCGCTGCAATGAGCTCCATGGAACTTTCACCAATATAAATCATGCAGAGGAAAGGAAACGAGTTTAGAATTCAGTGTTTGTAGGTAAAACTAGAAATGGAAAAAAAATTCTCAACATGACCTCAGTAATCTCCTTTTTATTTGTGGTCCTTATCACCATAGTACCATGTTAACATCCATTCAGACATCAGCAACATAAATAGCAGTGAATTAAGTTTCTTTACAGTTCTGGCCAGCTCTAAAAGGAAAATGATTACCCAACTCAATTTTGCTTTTACGTTTACCATTACGAGGCAGCTATTTCACAGCTATTTCTTTATATAGACTTTAAATTCTGTCATTTGTCATCTAAACCATTCAGAGGAAATAAAATTGTAGTGGAGTTCTTAGTTTCACAAAATTAGCCAGTTTACTTCTCAACAGTTTTTGAATGCAAGAAAAGAGTTTTTTCCCCAAGTATTCAGATTAGGCGGCATTTTATTTTAGGTTTCTCACTGCAGGTTTCTGTAAATCTGCAGAACTAGTGTGGCTATTTTCTAGAAATCTTTTAGTGGATATAAAGGCCAAATTGTCATGCTGCTATGGGCTTTGAAATGGTACCATAAATTTATTTAATTTGCAGTCTTAATTTATTGAAAAGAATAATCCGGTCATCTTTCTCCCAATTACTAAAGACTGACATTGCAGATTCTGTCTTGTCAATGGGATTAAAGGATGAATCTAATCCCATGGAAGTCAGTGGGAACTTTATACCTACAACTTTAATTTTGCTTTCTTTAGTTATCTCATGGTCAAAATATTTACTCATAGCAGATCTAAGAAGAACTATTCTAAGTTTGTAAGTTACACCGAATTTTCAAAAATTTCTTCGAGTAGGTACAAGAGAAACACACAAGGAAATCTGTTAGAGGTGATATGAAGACTACATTCCCCTGTAAGTAACTCCTCCAAGGGTTTCCAAGAAGCAGAAAATGTTCCTGGCTATGTCTGCTGGTGGGGGACTGGCCTCCTTTGCAAGCTGAACTGGCCACACACCACCCTGCACCTTGGGACCAGGATGAGCAAGGGTCTCCATAGGAGACTCACTGTGGCTGAGCACCAGGAAGGACTCCAGGTTTAGGAGTCTGTTTTCTTGACTTTGAGTCATTCTTAGGGCAAGAATCTTCCCATATGATACCTCTTGCCATTTCCTCAGCCTGGCACCATGAGTGTGACTGTTGTTCTGGCTGTCTCAAAGAAACAAATATTTCCATTTTCTTGTCTAGGTACCTTTAGACAGAAGTAAGTTGCTAAGCTCTATTTTCATTTTAAAGTAATTTAAACTGCTATTTTTACTGTTGTACTTGAAAGTTTTTTATCAATTGCACATTTGAAGGCTTTAACAAACACGGTCAACTCAAACATTTGCATTTTAAGATCTGTAAGTTTTTAATTGTTAAATTTTCTTGCCCGGTCTGTTTAAGCTGCTAATTATACTCGTCACTCTACTTTTGATAAGATTCTCTCTTTCTGAAAACCTGTATACTACCCTCAATCATTGATTGTATTCCTTAGCTCTTTGAAATACTATTTCAACTAGCAGTTGTCTAAATTACCATTATTTCCAGGATCACCAATTACTAAGATTGTATCTTGGACAACAGCACATGAACATTTGGTTTAACTTTATATGGGTCCAGGTGGCAATTCAAAGACAATCTGAAAGCTGCTAATTACTGCTGAACAATGTCTACATTGCACATGAAAATCTTGCCTTACAATAAATGATATTAATCAGCAGACGTATGGATGCATTGCCTCCTTTAAAATACCCATTATACCATATACTCAAGACTTCAGTTATTTTAAAGAGGATGTTGCTTTTGGTATTAACCCCTAAAAAACCTCACTAGTCACTTCTAAAGTTTTCAAGCAATTTATCAGCAAACACTTCTGTGTCAAAAGTTGGCCTTCAGACATGCCACTACTTTAGAATGGCTTCAAGGTGGTGAACATTGATTTCAAGTAAATGTCTTGTATCTGAGAAAACAATTACAAGTGATAGCTGAAACCTTAGCTCGCAACTCTATTCAACCAATGAAATACGCAGAGTATGAAAAAGCAGATCCAATGGTCAGCTTCCTGAATCGCATGAAAACTTCAATGTACACAACCAGATTTTTACATGACACACAGTAGTTTAACCTTGAAAATCTGCTCTTTTGAATTCTTTATAAGTAACAATAAAAGAAAGCAATATATTCTCACATTATTTTTTTCTCTTTCAACAAGCATGAATATTTCAAGTTCAAATCTATGCAAGGATCAGGTTACTGGCTGCAGATGGTTTAAGAAAATTTAGTGTTTAAACAATAAACCACGGTATCATTAATTCTACTTGCAACTTACATTTATTGCCATTTTCCAAGTGATAATCAACCTGACCTGCAAAGTGGGCTTTGCCCAGCTATGTGCTCTTATAACTGTTTGAAAGACTCTGCTTCATTATCCCGTCCCCTATTAACGAATCTGCTGGAGAGGAAAGCTAAAAAGAATAAAATGAGTTACTTGAAACAATCTCTCCCTGACAATGTGTCAATGTACTATAATGAACGGCGTTCCCTTTTTAAACAGGTCTCAGAAATAAAATGAGAAGTAGTTGCTGCTCAGCCAGAAAAAAAACATGGTAACTCTTAGTAGGTGTCACTGGACTTCAGGTAGAAGTTACTTCTGATAACTGGGTAGAATCGAAGAAAGAGAGACTTTGGCCAGTTGAGCTGTTTGGTTTTCCCAAGGAGGGAGAAAAGCGGGGCCAGGAAATTGTAGAAAACCCATATACCTCCATTCCTTACAAACTACAGAGGATGTCTGTGTGGTGTTTATATTTGGAGGTCTGATCACTGAACACCAAAATTGTGCATCTGTTGATACAGTAGATGGACAATTTAAACCAGTCTAAAGGTCAGGAAAGCAGAGACAGGGGTCTCCAGCCAAGATCTAGTCCAGCCTGCCTGAAAGGGAATGGATCCACTGACTTGCTAATGGTTGTGGCAGAGATCATGCTGTTTCACTACATAGGCAGGGTTTGAGACTACTTTCTACTTTAGCAGTAAGAACAAATTTGCTTTGTGGAAGCACAAATTTTCATTCAAAGTTTTAGCATGGATGCATGTCTGCTCTTTTCATTGTTTATCAGACAGAAATGTGGTGATCAAATTCAACAGGTAGGCAGGTGTTTTTATAGTGCCATTATTTCACAAATGAACTCGGTAACAATGCCTATCAAGCAGGTATCTAGCTGGCAGAAAAACTATAGTCAGAGAATCACTTTATCCATGCCAAAATGGAAGGTGTACTGAGAAGCATTCCCTGGGCTATGTCCAAAACCCAGTACTACTCAATATGTTTCATTAGTGACCTTGACGATGGAGTAGTGAGGAAGCTTTTAAATTCAGACATCCTCAAACTGGAATTCAAAAAAGCCTGACTAATTATAGAGACAATTTGGGGGGGG
>Ga0065711_1003016_pt1 | contig 92735 bp, 34 predicted proteins | sample Hoacrofraction12_FD_59098 | JGI IMG/M metagenome (GOLD analysis project Ga0065711, IMG submission 59098) | Hoatzin crop microbial communities from Cojedes, Venezuela - Epithelial fraction 12 v2 (version 2) | ecosystem: Host-associated > Birds > Digestive system > Esophagus > Crop | place... | reverse complement strand
TTTATTGCCCTTCATCTACAACTAAATGCTGCAAAATGGCACTGCTCTGCATTGTTTCCAAAGGGGTAGAGTCATTTGCATGCTCGAAAGAGGAGCACAATCATATATATATATGTATAAAAAAAAACTAAAATGGAGAGGAAAACAGAAAAAAAACCCCTTAAAGCTGTTTAGTTGATTTCAAGGCTATAAAACTATAATTATTTGATTAGTTTTATAATAATTAAGACATTATTAATGGGGACAGAGCATCAGAGGTACTTGGTACCTTATTTTTATCACTTCACCTACTCATGATGTGCAGAACAATATCACGTGGGAATATCGTGACATTGTCTTTCAAACAGTTATTGCTTAATTAAAAAAAATAGCTTGCAGGATAAATATTTGTTTCCCCGCAAATGTAACATGACTTCATTCTCTCACTCTCTCACCTCAAAAGAAAAAGCGAAAAATGTTACTGTTACTGTTGAGGTAGGTTTTTCCATTTTTCAGGTTAGCTGTCCTGAGCCACAGAGAAGAAATGTCTATTTTTTTGTGTTCTATAACTCACTTAAATCTCAGAGATTTACATTATCTCCACTGGCATCTCTGTGTGATGCCTTTCCTCTCCCTATTAAAATTTTAAAGGAACTGCAAAACATAAAGATGTTAGGATCTTGTAGAAAATGTTTGGAAATTCTGTATAATTTAAAGCGCAAAGCAGTGTAAATAATGGAGTTGCTGTTTCAAGTATGTTTCCAATTAATATATGCACATGAGAGTAAATAGTTTATGTGCATGTATGGCTAAATTTGTTTTTATGTTCTGTGTAAGAGAATGGCTGCTCCTTATCATAAAGGCTTTGTCTCTTTCTCATATTTACTGTAAATGAACTATTTACATAGGATGACATTAAAGCATCTGCCTAAAGCTTTCTGTCATCTGCAGACGTCTGACTTTGTAAGGTGGCCACTATCTTCTTTCCATCAGGGATTATGCCCATCACCGTTTGTCGCAGAATTCAAGAAGAGGTCAGCTGTCTGTCCAAAGTCTAAGAAGCATTAAATTTGAAATTATGGATAAACATACCTTCTTTTTTTAAGTTACTACTCAATTTTAAAAGCTTGTCTTTAGAGGGTTTCACAGTAATGAGTACCTTTGTTTACAGCTGTTTGAAAACAGATTGACAAGGAAGAACTCCTCTTAAAGCTAAACCATTGTACTAAATAGCCACTGCTACAAACCTGTTTCTGCAATCAGTTGAAATTCCTTACTCGAATGTACACAGCTGTAAAATCGCTGGTCTATTGTACCATTTTAATAAAGGATTAATCGGAAGATAATTTGCATGGTATTTATTTAAGACTACCCCAGTGGCCACCAGTAAAACTGCTTTTAGTAAAAGGTGGTGCTGCAGTCTGGTACCTACCTGATTTGTGATTCAGACTCCTCAGTATCTTAAAAAACTAAAATCATTCTGCCTAAAGGAGGAATAAAGGAGTAAGTCAGAAGAACAACTTTCATACCTTAGTCATGAAATCACCTCATTAGATCTGGTAGTATGCCGTTTGTATTAAAGTGTCTGCTTAACTCTGAGTCTCATGTTTTTAACCGGTCACTTAAGAATGAGCATCATATTTGTAATGAAAGATTCGTTTATGTAACCTCGATCTCTGGTAAGAAGACTACTTTTAGTATTAAACTACATTACTAGTATTAAACTGCAGTATATGCAGGCTTTGCTGAAATCATGCAGCTTGTGTTAACCTTTTGCACTTTGGTCACAAAGGAATGAAAAATATGCCCCGAGGGATAAAAAGACAATAAAATGCTGTCTATTTCAAGTACTTGTAATACTTGGAATGGACTGGTGTAACCACTAACCTTAGTGACCTAACTCCTGAGTTCGCATTTTGAATGGCACTTCAACAGCCTTTAGGAGCATTTGAAACTTGAAAGTAATTAACTGTTCTTTCAGCATGGCTAAGTAAATGCCTTAGGATGCTCTATAAAAGTTCCATTTCATGTCTTGGTTCACAAAACAGCCTAATGATTTAAATTGATGCTAAATCATTTTGAGTCAAGTCAGAACTGTTGCCAGACATGCTATTGCTGTATGAAGCCATAGTTTATATACTTCAGGAACAATAATTTCAATGAAACTGCAGTATGTGTCTAAACAAAAGATGACATCGGTGTGCTATATATTGCTGCTGACATATAACAGTGATTTCCCTAGTGATTTGAAAATGTAAACAATTTTCTTTTCTTTATGTACATGAATATACCACAATATATTAAGCTACTTTTATGTCTGTTGCAATCAGTAATAATTAATAGACATCTTTGGAGGCATTCTGGATTATTGCCCACTGTATCGTGTTCTTCATGACAGTAATCAATTAGTTTTGTTAAGATGAAACTATATAACGTCAATGCCTATGTTTGCTGTTTTGTGATGTCATATTTCAGCAATTACTAACAGACTGCACAGATTGAAGCTTACATACAAGTGTACAATGGTAATTGGAAACATTATCTGAGGCATAGCTAATCTTCAATGTACTTAGTGCTCTGTGAGTTCTCTTTGTAAATGAAAAAAGGTAGCATAATGTAGTATAATTGCATGTTTGTTAAAATAGCAATTCTGCTATTTCTTAGGAAATACTAATACTTGCTTATTGCGTTAGTTTCTCCCTTGTGCTTCGTTCTTTCATGTTCTTTGCTTTAACTCTGACTTTGAAGTTCTTGAGAAATGATGAAATATGTAAATTCAACTTCTTTTCTGTTTGACTACCTATATCTCAACAAGTTGAGAAATAGTGAGCAGAAGAGCATAAATCTGAATCTACAGTTTAGGGAAGACAGATGTTCTCCATTTATTACGTATTCTGTGTAGCCTTAAGAAGGTGGCAGTGTTTGCTGATAGATATATTAAAAATATTGGATCAAACAGTGCCTGAGTACAGCAGCCTGGTTGCATTCTACATGAATATATTTAGCCAATGGGAAGGTGAATTTTATGCAGATGTGATGCGTGAAACAGCAGAGTAATTTCCTGGTGAATCAATAGGAAAAAAATGAATTTGTTATTTGCCTTTAAGACAGATGATGTCTGCAAATTGTTTCTGCAGTCTTATTTAAAATAAGGGGTCCATCCCTTAAGAAATAAAAGTGGTTTTAAAATTTTGCTCACTTTTAAAATCTTTAGAATGCAGAGTATCAGGTGATTATGCACATGGCAGAGTACGGTAGTTAGTGAAAATAAGCTATTACATGAAACAGAATCAGAGTCATAGTAAAGACTAAAGAATTCCCCCAGCTCTCATTTAGAAGCTGTTTGTGTTTAACCAGGATATAGGACTTGCGAAAATACTGTATTTATCCTGCTCACACAGAAGTCTGAAAGTCTGAAGGCTGAGTAGTACAGTCTGTGAGAAATAATGAATAAAAAGTTTACTTTGCTTTCATGTAGAAATCGCTGTTCTGGCGATGTCTAAAAATAGACTACAGTATCAATTTTAGCTTAAAAATGTGACTTTTGCATCTTTACATCCAGTAGGAACTGTACTTCGATATAAAAAACCTGAGATCGTCTTTCTTTTTAAACTGCAAGTTAAAGGTTGCCATGTAATGTCTAGTGAATAGAATTGCAGTTGCACCCAGTTTGAAGTTACATGGTAGAAAACAAAAGTTTCAGGTTAAAATCTCCAAGTGCATAAGCAAAAGTTTGTGTATTGCAGTTTGTTGGAAATAAGTTAATCTGTAGTGATGATTTCTTCGTATTTTTATGCAATCTTCAGCTCTAATATAGTACAGAACCCATTGTTTATCTGAATGTTTTAGAAGCAGAAAAAATACCAGTATAATCATTGCTACTTTTTGTAACTTACTGTGCTTCAGAGCCACCAGTTCCCATTGCTCCACCTCAGCTGTCTTCAGTCGGCGCGACATACCTGTGGATACAGTTGAATGCCAATTCTATCAATGGGGATGGACCCATTATTCAAAGGGAGGTTGAGTATCGAACTTCGAGTGGAAGCTGGTATGACATACAACCTGTGGACTCCACAAGCTATAAGATTGGGCATCTGGATCCTGACACAGAATATGAAATCAGTGTATTACTTACAAGACCAGGTGAAGGAGGAACTGGATCTCCCGGCCCAGCTCTCAAAACAAGAACAAAATGTGCTGGTAAGTGGTACTCAAAAGTTATTGGACAGTTGTAAGTATCTTTCTAGGGTTGAAAACAGAAGTTATTTCACTAGCACTGTATACTCTCTACCTTAAACCAGCAGGTTTAAGTATAAGCTATTAGCATTTGCCAGCTACAGTGACCTTGAAACAAACCTTCAGTGCCACTGTAGATTGTAGATGAAATCATATCTGTGCATGCCTTAAAGTGGTCGATGTAGAGTGCTGTATAAACCAACTGTTTTTACTGTCAGGCATGCACTGAGCTCTCTCCATTTCATTACACCCCTTTCTTGCCAGTGTATGCTTGGGTGTCAGGTTTGTTCATTTTTTGTTTCTTTTTTTTTGGCTAGCATCCTAAGCTTGATAAGAACTTTGTTTTGGATAAAGTTTCTTTTTTCCTTTTTTCAATGTCAGGTATATCAAACTTGTAAATAAAGTGGAAAGAGGTCCTGTGTAACAGTGAAAGTATGCACTGTGAAGTCTCAATTACCAGATGAGGTTTAGCAAAGAACTGCTTTCTTGAGTGACTAATAGCTTGTCTTTTCATTAAATGAGGTAGTGATTTGTGATGCTGTGTAGCAGTCTTGGCTCCTGTTTTGGATGTTATAATTAATAGTGCTGACCTCTGACTGTAAAAAGATGCAAAATAGACCTATTATACAAAAGCAATTGTACAGTAATTTTCAGGAAGAGTGGCAGCGATATTAATTTGGGATTCAGCTGCTCAGAAAATAATAGACTGTACTGTGACCTGGAATTTCTTTTTGTCATTAGTATTTTTCCCTAATATTTTGAAACTTCTGTCTGCTGCTGTAGTAAGTTGGTGGAAGACAGGCGGAAGTTTACGTAGAAGAAATGGAACTAAGCAAATGGTATTAGCTTATTGATCCTAATCTTTTAAAGGATGGCTTGGTGTTATTTGTCTGTTTATCAGGAAAAGTTACATACTTCAACAGAAAAGATGATGTATTTATGAAAGTAGTCACTTTTTATAAAGTTACTTGGCCACCTGTCAGTGGCTAAATGACAGTTCAGTTGAACTGATTGGTGTGATGTCAAACACAGAATGAAATAAAGTTACTGTCAGTATCTGTGTTAAGTTTTAAAGATGCAAGTTTATACAAGTAAAATGTCTTTGATATTCTTTTGGGGTTTTTTCTTCCTCTCATTATCAGAAAGAAGTATTTAATGAAAAATACCAAAAAACAGTACAATTAAGTTATAATAATGGTTATTTATTTAGTATTTATAAGATTTTCTTTACTAGACTAGGATAACTTCAGCTTAGTCAAAAGTGAGGCATAGAAGTTGGAGTTCCCTTCAGGAGGGTTTCTGGGTCACTATGCCTTTTATAATAATGTAAAATTGTCTGTCTAGACAAGGTGCGCATATATTCAATACACAAGTACTTCAGTTAGTTTAAAATTAAAACAGGTTTTCTCATAGTTTGACCACCTGCTTATATGATTAGCTGATGTAAACTGGGTGCTGAGTAAGTGAGCCTGTCTGTACCAAAGGATTAGAGAGCGTGGTGGGTTGACGCCAGCCAGCAGCCAAGTACCCACACAGCTTCTTACTCAGTCACCTCTGCTGTGGGAGAGGGAGAAAATAGAAGGGAGGTAAAAAGACTTACAGATTGAGACGAAGACAGTTTAAAAGGTGAACCAGAAGCTGTGCTCACAAGCAAAGCCAAACGAGAAATTTATTCACTGTTTCCCATCGGCAGGCAGATGTTAGCCACATCCTGGGAAGCAGAGCCTCGGCACGCATAGTGGTTACTTGAGAAGACAAACGCCTTAACAATCAACATCCCCCCTTCCTCCTTTCCTTGAGCTTTGATTGCTGACCATGACATCATATGGTATGGACTATTGCTTTGGTCAAGTGGAGTCAGCTGTCCCTGCTGTGTCCCCTCCCAGCTTCTCGTCCACCTCCAGTCTACTCGCTCCGGGGGTGGAGTGGGAAAAAGAGAAAGCCTTGAGGCTGTGCGAGCACTGCTAAGCAACATTCAAAACACCGGGGTTTTATCAGCCTTGGTTTAGTCACAAATCCAAAGCACAGCACCATACAGGCTACTATGAAGGAAATTAACTCCAACCCAGACAGACCCAGTAGAGAGAGAAATCCAGAATTTTAGTTATATTTAAGAACATCATATGCTTTCTGGTCTTTTCAGTGGTGCATACTCTTGAGTATTAAAATAGGCATTTCAGTCTCATAAACCACTGTGTACTGGAAATATTTTATTACCTGGCAACATCTTGTAATACATCAGCATTATTTGTGTTTTCATTAAGCTAAACAGTAACCCTCTTAAATTAAAAGCAGAAACTGATGGCTGACTAAAAAATTTAAATTGAATGATGATATTAAATCTGTCTCTACAAATTGGCTTTTTTATAGCAGAAGATCCTGCTTTGAAGGTATAGTGGTTATTGGTTAACTGTTAGCAAGTGACATGCTAATAACTGGCCCAAGGGCTTAAAAAGAGATCCTGATAAACTAATGACGGCATAATTAAGCTGGGTAGGAGTAAAATAATGCCAGTCTCCAAAGCATACCATAGAATTAATAAAACAAGAGTCTTTAAGAGAAGAGTCATTGCACCTTTTTAATTACTGTGATAATTGTATGCTGCTTGCCTGTTCCCTAGGGTTCTAGTGAACCACTTGGAGACTTGAAGCAGTATGCTAGACATTCAATAATCTTAATAGTTCTCCAAAGCATTTGAAATATGTTTTCATTTTAGCAAAATGAGATTTCACAGGCTTGTAACAGACAAGTCTTATCTGTAACTTTCATAAATAAAAGCATCTATAATTAGAATGCAAAGAAACAAAAATCTCTCCAGACTTGGTTGCATCACCCTCAGTGGAGCAGTTACATACTTTCTGAAGTGCTTTGCTTCCTTGTGATGAAATGTAGTATAAATATAAGTTCTCTTTCAGTGCAGTGTTCAAGAATGCCTAGGACTTACATTCAGGTCTGGATTGGATTTAACCTAGAACGTGGAGTTCGGGTTCGAGAAAGAGGAATTTAATGGATTTGGGCCACTGTTAATCACATTTGAGTCAGACTTAGAAAAAAGGGGTTTTCTAGTTTCAAGGTCTGAAACCAAGGCCTCCCCAGGTTGCCTGGAATTTCAATCACCAGTTGCTGTGCTCAAAGCTTCCTCTTCCTGCAGTTGTCTTATAAGGTGTTACAAACCTAGAAGACTGCTACCATTTAAAATAAAAGGGGAGTGGGGGGAGATCAGAAGAAAATTTATCAGAAGATACAGGACAAAACATTTCTGTTACACAGTATATCTCAAATTGTTCTGATGTACATTTTCACTCTGATGTAGTTTTAAAATAAGAATTCCAGAGTAGTCACCCATAATTAGAGTTATTTTGGGGCAGGATATCAGAATGATTCACACTTCAGACACCATTATCTGAGAAATAAGACTGTTAGCTCGGATTGAGGCTCGCAATGCCAACCACTGCTACAGAGACCTCAGCTTCCCAGGCATCGCTAGCAGCTAAATAGCTGCACAAATATTTGAACCAGAGAAATCACCTTGTATGTAAGCACAGAACCAACAGTGGCTCTGCCATACGGGTTGTAACAAGTTTGAGGATCTGAGAATCAATAGTTACAAAAAAAACCCTGTTGTCCCTTACTGAATTAGTTTGGGAATCCTCTGGTGCCTGAAGAAGTCCCAAATCAAATCTTCTCTAAATCTGACCCAAAGCCAACAGAACTTAGTAAAACCTAAGTAGGAATGTTGAAGGATTAGAAAGATAGACTATGTTTTGTAGGTTCCTCTTATCCATATCAATATTTCCGTGGGTAGAATTATTTATTTCAGTTCTTTGGAGCATGTTTTGTCTTTGACATGCATTGCACAATACAAATCTTGATCCAGTATGTGTCCCTGCACTCTGATGATGAGACCCCAGTTAAAATGGTGTCCTGAAAAATCCAGAACTGCTAAATGACCTCCCGCAAATTTTTTTTTGCTATGGCCTCTCTATTATGAAACTTTATTTCTAAACAATGTTGTTCCTTGAATCTGCTGGGGAACAGATATAACTTAAAGCCAGCTACCTTTGGAAGAAAAACTAAAATAAAATCCTCCTCTCCCGCTAAGGGAGGGGATTTTTAAGGCCTTCTAGGGAAAATTGTTGCCCTTTTCCCATCATGTTTCTTTTTTCACTGCAGTATTTGGAATAATCCTAGAAAATTAGCATCTTTTCCTGAACCAGAAAAGTCTATTGGAATTTAAGGAAATAGAAAATAAATAAAAAGACTACCATGAAAGAAACTTCTGATGGACTATCTCCAAGTTGTGGGGTTTTTTTAACAGTCAGAACTCTACTTCTCTGTGCTAAGACACAATTATTGCCTTGGAGTAGTTGCAAAAGCAATCACTGTCAATTTAATCGATAGTTTTCCAGGCAGAGAATTCACACGTTCCTCATACAAGGAAGTAACAGGTATGTTTCAATTAACATAGTTCTTTTTGCTGTCTCTTCTACCCCATCAGCTGAGATTGTCAGGGGGAAAGCTGTTCCTCCCAGTACAATTGAACTCTTGAATCATTGCAGGTTAGTTGTAAACTGTCTGTTACTCCTGGTAGGCTTGTTGCAGTCTGGAAGAACAGAGTACAGGAAGTCTTTAAATCCCCACGCTTAAAGATTATTCTCTTTTATTCTATTCGTTTTGCTCACTGCTTTGGCTTCAGCTAGGTAATCTTTCAAGGTGTCAAAATTACTTTGCTAGTTCTGTGCTGCCCACTGGCATTCACTGGTATTATGAAAATATCTACAAGTGCCAAAATGCTCCTGATGGAATGAGCATCCTCTTCCCTCCGATCAGTTAAGACCTTATCTGCTGTTACCAGATCCTTAAAATGGTCAAGTGTGGACCAGAGAACAAACACTATTTTCACTTGAGAATGTTAACTAAGTTCCCTGTTTTCTCCTTTTCACTGCTGAAAGGGGTGCATAACTTACAAGCATATAAGGTCTATAGCCATTTGTAAAACTGTATGGAAATACAGTATTCACATAGGCAACATAGGTTCACCCTGTTGAAAATTGTAGCCTGATCCAAACCCAAGGTATAAAACTCTGAATCTTGCCCATTTACCCATTTCAGATCGTCCCTACAAATTATACAATGCTTTGCTGTCATACACTCTCTGACTGCATTGGGTTATAACAGACAGAAGTATCTTTATGCAGGTGTTTCGGGCCAGCAACTGTCTTGAACCCTGCTTGCAAACTCAGCGTGCTCAGGTACGCCAGCTAGTACTCCATGCCACCACTTTTCTCCTGCTGCATGACATGGAGTACTTGTCAGGTCCTACAGGATGGACAGTCTGCAGCCCCTAGTATATGAACTTCTGAATACTCAATCATCTCTGTAGTTGGTCTTCCCCATTTTCCACCCTTCCATTTCTTTTGTCGTTAATTCTGTCATTAGTCCCTCCCTTTTGTCAGTGTTCATGCCCTAGCCTGTCTTGAATCTCAGTGGTACTTACTGCTTATTTCCATGCCTTTCACCATTCTATATAACCATTCGAAAAGATTAATTCCTTCCTAAGAACTTCTCTAGGTTGAAATGGCGGCTGCCTTTTTCTGTCCTTGCAGGCTTCTTTGGATCTTTTGACCTTTTGTCTCAAGAAAAGAGGAAGGATCTTTTTGCCAGTGGGAATTAAGTTCTTCCTTCTTGTTGCTATACTTTGGGGGACTGCCTGTGAACAGGTTCAGTTTTTTTCAGGCATATCACAGAGTCTCGAAAGTCACTTAGGTTTGTGATCATAAGAAAATGTCAAATTGAAGCTGTACTCCAGGTTCTTTTCTACAGCTCTTTCTCAGAACTTGGCAATTTTCTCAGAAGTTTGAACCAAGGTTGTGCAGCTGTGTTGTAACAGAGCTAGACCTCAGAACACAGACACCTGAACCTGAGGAGGAGGGTTGCAGATACTGCACCATTTTAGTTTCTGTGGAAAAGTTCAATGGTGTTTCTAAAGTCACCATTCCAAACCTGAAGCTGTAATAAACTTTAGTAGGAAGTTGCATTGATTTATCGGAACAGGAATTCCACAGTGAATGTACGTCTCATGTACATTTCATGTTTTATTAGGAAAATAAGTTACAGTTTTAATAGAAATTTGAAATGAAGAATACCTACTGTATTGTCCTTTCTCCTAATGCCTTTCTGATATACAAATCATTCCCATATAAGGTCCCCTTTCTTATATAGGCAAAAGCTAGTATTGGATTTTCTGCAGTGGAGCGGTTGAATCACAGCTTTTGGATGTGCAGAAGGTAAGCTGATAGATTTTAATAGAATTCCAAGAAGATATTACCTACTGGGATGTACATCCATGTCTCTATGTCAGTTGTCACTTGCTTCTGATTAGGAAACAAAAAAAAAACGTTTTCTTGGAAAGGACCCTACTGAAAACTCAAATGATATCCATCTGTGGCTGCTAAATGAAAGTTCTTCCTTGGCAGCTGCTTGCCTGAAAACAAGAATCCAGGTTGTTCCTTACTGAGCTCATTTCTCTGATGCAGTCTTACAGAACAGCCTTCCCTTGTGTTATTGGAGATCTTGGGTCAAGAAAAAATAATCCAAATTCCTCCCATAAATAATCTCTTTCAATCCAGTTCTCCTCTTTGTTTCATAGTCTAAAATTTGCCTGTGGGAGTCCTTTAAGTCCATGAAAGCAAAAAAAAATGCAATAAATAGTAGTGAATGGAGCTGCAAAAAATGGCACTCCTATCTTCAAAAAGGAAGGAGGACGCAGGGAACTACAGGCGGATCAGCCTCACCGTAACCCCTGGGAAGGTGATGGAACAACCAATCTTGGAAACCATTTCCAGGCGCAAAAAGGACAAAGACATGATCTGAAGTCAGCATGGTTTCACAAAGGAGCTTGAAGAACCTGATAGCCTTCTGCAATGAAACGGTTTGGTAGGTGAAGGGAGAGCAGTGGAAATATTCAAAATGTCTGGACTTGATACTGAGCAGCCTGCTCTAGTTGTCCTGGTTGAGCAAGGATGAGGTAGAGGGTGGTTGGACTGGATGGACCAGGCCCTTCCTACCTCAACCATTCTGAGTTTCTGTCACACTCTGGGAAGAGGAGCTGTTACTATGGTGTCTATGAAATTCTGGACTCTGCTTTCACAAGCAGGGATGTATCATGATCTCTGCACCGTATTCCTGTCCTTCCCCGAGGCTGCATGAACAATGAGATACAGCATGACGGAAAGACTCCTTATCATAGACAACAGTTTGAGTTCCACCATGTCATTCTGGATGCTTCTTCAGATTTGTGGTTGCCAATGATAGGAGAAAATAACATTTTCATGTAGAAAGTAAAAATTATCAGGATATCTGCCCTTTCATCCCAAGTGTATCTTTCCTTTGCAGGGGAAATCACAGATTGGTTCTCTGTTCAGTGAACCTGCAGCCTGTGCACACAAACACTTTTCCTCACATCAGCAACCAAGTGAGCTGGTGTTATGTAAAAATTACTAATCCCTGGATTTTTGTGTCCTCATCAGCCCCTAGATAAGTATTTTTGGTTTAGTTACAGCATCCAGAGGTCTAACTGGAGAAACAGAACGTTTTCCTTCCCTGTCACCCGAAGGGGAGGACAGGAAAAGGACTGAAAAACTGCAAAGATCTAGGTCTGTTGGCCCTCTCTCTGACACGTGTGCTGGAGTGTATAAGGAACATAGGCACATTCTTGTGATGATGAGGACAAGGAGTGTGAAACCTGACTGTCAGATCAATGTGTTTTGAGGAACTCCTCAATACGATGAGGAGAAGCATTTAGGATTCTATCCTGACAATTATAGCTGGATTAATATAGGGGTGGAAACTGAGTGTTTGTAAAAAAGAACTGCCAGGTAGGACTATCTTTGGTCACGTGAAAAGCAGTCATATAAATGGCAACTTAGTTCTTCACTTTATTAGATTGCCATTTCAAAATATTTGCAGAGGATGAAATTAACCTGCTCTTCGAGACAAATGAACCTTCACCATCTTCTAGCAAAGCTGAGGGGCAAAATTATTAATTTCACATCTGTCAAGTAGAAGGATTGTGAAGAAAACATAAAGACCCTTGAGAAAAAGTAGATAATATGATTTCTCCTATGACGTATCTCCATCTGCAGATTTGTTGCAGTCTTGTATTAATTATAAGGGTAAGTGCAAAAAACACACACTGAAAAAATGATTTTACTCAACTTTGATTCAGGAAGAATTTCTCGATGTGGAGTGAAAAGACCCCAGTGAGTTGGGAGTGTACTTGTTATAAGCAAAAGACTGGTATATAGGCACCTTTAATAGAAGTGGTAAATTAGGTATACTTGTGAAAAATATTGATAGGGCATTCCTTAGTACTATTCTGTTCTGAACAAACTGAACATGAACTGTTCCATGGATGCTTTGGATCTTTCTTTTCAGAAGTATTATTACTGCAGATTTAAATAACTGCATTGTACTCTATTTTTAAAAGCAATTATCAATACACAAAAGGGAATTCTTTGGGTACAGGTGCCTTCCCTGTGAAGCTCCACAGGTACCTTGAATTTATCCATAACAACTTTCTGCTGATCACTTTCTCCCATCTTCTGGGGGCAATTTTCACATCAGTTATTCCAGTTTTCACATCCAGTTCTGCCGCACTGCCTTCCAGTTACAGCAAACTTTGCTTCGTTATTAATAATGTTGATCCTTTGGCAAAAAGATTAGCAAATGAGACAGGAAAGGATAGCTTTTCCTCTGACTTAGTCGATGGAAAAACCAAAGCAAAATCTTTTATACATTTTGAAGTGGCCAAAGTGTATTTACTTCTTCAATTTATGTCCAAAAAAATAGCTAATTATGCATGTCTGAAAGTGTGTATGTGTGCATATACATACGCACACACATATATAACCCCATCAATCCAGTTCTCTTTTTCCTTCGTGTACATGTAAGAATGTATCATCCTTGTGACCAAAGGGGATCCTAGGCTCTAAAGAACAGGTTTTGTAATTAATAAAAGTGGTTGGGTGAACCGAGCCAGCTGTTGTAGGAGCCAGGAAATTAAGATGTCCTATAGACAACAGAAGCCTAATTTCTGACATATTTGTCTACTAAATATCGCCACCTTAAGATGGTAGCCCCATTTTCCCTTACGACACACCTGCAAGATGAGAGGCAGCAGTCAATTAACCAGGAATGTGCTGTGGAGTATTTGATGTTAGACTTCTGCTTGTCTGCCCTGAGCCTCCTGAATGAGGGCACTAGTTTGGCTTGCTCTCATCTTCTGTAATTAAATTCTGGCAGGACTCTATCAAATTTGTTCAAATTTAAAAGAATTATTTGGATTAAATTTGCCAATGGTTTTAAAGGGTGTCGAGAGATGGAAATGGATGGACAGGCATGCTCCTCTGTTTTATTATTTTAAGGGTCACTCTTCTGTTTGAGACTGTTAGACCATGTGCTGTCTTGCCCAGCAGCTTTGGCCAGTTGTAAAAACACGTAACTGTACAATTCTATTGGAGCATCTGTGAAGTGTAAAACATCCAGGAATTATGCAGAAACACAGGGATACTTAAGTTTTGAACCTTTTAGTTTTCCTTTTAAAAAAATTGCTTACAAAAAAGTAAAAGGTTTGCAGAATGAATGGTTGAATAATTCTACCTCTGTTAAGGCTTTGCTTGGCAAGGTTTTGGTAGCAGAGGGGCTACAGGGGTGGCTTCTTTGAGAAGCTGCAAGAGACTTCCCCTGTGTCCAGTAAAGCCAGTGCCAGCCAGCTCTAAGACGGACCCACAACTGGACAAGACCAACCCAATCAGCGATGGTGGTAGCGCCTCTGTGATAATGTATTTAAGAAGGAGAAGGAAAAAACCTGGGGTGAGATGGCAGTTGGAGAGAGGAGTGAGCTGAAGTGAGAGAAACAACTCTGCAGACACCAAGGTCAGTGAAGAAGGAGGGGGAGGAGGTGCTCGAGATGCCAGAGCAGAGAGTCTTCCCTTGCAGCTCATGATGCAGACCATGGTGAGGCAGGTTGTCCCGCTGCAGTCCATGGAGGTCCATGGTGGAGCAGATCTCCACCTGCAGCCAGTGGAAGGGACCCCACACCAGAGCAGGTGGATGTCTGAAGGAGGCTGTGATCCCGTGGGGAAGCCTGCACTGGAGCNGGCTCCTGGCAGGACCTGCGGACNGGTGGANAGAGGAGCCCATGCCAGAGCAGGTTTGCTGGCAGGNCTCGTNACCCCATGGTGGACCCACGCGGGAGCAGCCNGTTCCTGAAGGACTGCACCCCGTGGGAAGGACCCACGCTGGGGCAGTTTGTGAAAAGCTGCAGCCCATGGGAGGGACTCACGTTGGAGAAGTTTGTGGAGAACTGTCTCCCATGAGAGGGACCTCACGCTGGAGCCAGGGAAGAGTATGAGGAGTCCTCCCTCTGAGGAGGAAGGAGCAGCAGAGACAGCGTGTGATGAACTGACCATAACCCCCATTCCCTGTCCCCCTGCACCGCTCAGGGAAGAGGAGGTGGAGAAGCAGGAGTGAAGTTGAGTCCAGGAAGCGGGGAGGGGTGGGGGGAAGGTGTTTTAAGATCTGTTTTTATTTCTCACTATCCTCCTCTGATCTGATTGGTGATGAATTCAGCTGTTTATAACTACAGTAATAGAAAGCTGAGACAGTTCAAAGAGCACTAGACCTCTGTTTCTATAGATTTAAAAGAACAACTTTGGTAATTCGTCTAATTACTACTGAGTGTGTTGGTTAGGCACGGAGGGGTATCCCTGCGGAACTGAGATTCTTCCAGACAACAGGCAGCAAATGTTGGAAGGGGGAAAGCTGCTCTATATTCTTTTATGCTATGCTGTACCTACATGGCTAGGTGGATTCTGGCCCAAAGAAAATAAAACATTTAACTGTGAAGACATTGAGCGAACAAATACTTAATTAAATACCTGAAAGCAGACAAGAAATAAAATTTGGAAACACCATGCATAGTATTGTCATGAAGTAGTGTATTAAAAGAAGAAAATTGAGATTAAAATAAGAGTGCCATTGAAGTCAGTGATTTAGGGCTCTTGCATTTCAGTAGTCATGTCCTTTCATCCATAGGATGATCTTTTTTAGAATGAGAAATAAAACCAACAATCTAAAATGATTTTAACAATTTTATTTTCAGATTTATACTTCTGATGTCTGCATTTAGCTGTCTTTCATTATTTACCATCCTTTGAGAACCTTTTTTATTATTTTAAATGTATTAAAAACTATCTGTGCATTTAGTTCACACTTATTCGTTGTGTTAAGCTTGATCCAGTTCCTGGTAAGGAAAAAATAAGGTTTTCTTTTGGGAGAGTTCAGTTTTATCCATTAATTCATGATTCAGAACTTTCAAAAAGCTCTCTGAAGGTGTTTTGGTCCAGAAATTTTGCAGTAGAAAGTGATGTTTATGGTGGACTGTTATCTTTTAGTATTATACATATGGGAAAATGCATGTAAAGCAAAAAGGCATTAAATGTTTACTTTAGAAATGCAGAAGTGCCTTTTCATTTCTAAAAATTTAAGTTCTTTGGAAACAAAAATCAAACTATCTGTCAGTTGCTCTTTGTTATGACTGTTTCTGCAGATGTTTTGTTTGCAATTAGCTTAAAAAAAACACCACCAAAAAAAAATTCAGTAATTTACTTAATTACTGTTGTACGGCGTTGAATTTGAGAGGATGACCTGATGTGTAACTGGCATGTTTGGCCAAGTAAATGAAAAAAAAATAACTTTTAATGACCTGAGCATAATTATAGATGACTTTGGAATGACAACTGGCAAAAATTGTACTATAATTAAATTTCCATTATAAAAGTTTCATCTTTTTTGTCTGACATGTAAGGCTAGATTGTGAAAAGTATTCATTTATAAGAGGAAGAATTAGAGAGCTATAATTTATAATTCAGGATAATCAATGAAAGCATTTCTTTTGTCAAAAAACCTTTCACTGACAAATAGGATTGCATTGTTAGTTGTTTTAAAAGGAAACTAAAAGTTCTTTCATTATTTTTTTCACTTACTGTAAAAGGAGAGGAAAAATTCTGGTGGTTGAATCAAGTCTTGCATTAATTCAGAGTAATATTATGCAGATAGGGCTTCTCAGTCTGTTTTTCTCTTTATTAACTTTAACTTTCCATCTATATCTAAGACTGTTCATGAATGAGTAGGGTCCTTCTAAGGCCATCTTATCAAGGTTCTGTTTAATCTTGAACAGAGTTGTTTCTAATACAAGAAGTGATAACATACTCTGATTTTCAAACTGTACAATTATTGTCTGAGATGGACCCTTTGCTTTCTGATACTAGAGTCTCAAAGAAAATGAATAAAAACATTGTGACTCTATCCTGTTCATTTCTGCGTTATTTTTTGAAGGGAGCTCCAGCAAAGATTAATATTTTTTAAAGTTTTGGCACCAGATTTCCAAAGACAACTGCAAACCTCAGAATCACTCTCATTTAACTAGCAGATGGATGATGCTTCTTCCATACATAGCTCATTTGAGCTCTGTATTTACATGCATGGTTTTTGTGTCTTTTGTTATCACTGTTGATTAGACAGAATGCTACTCACTGTACACTGATTCCTTTTACTATTATATCAATTCATTATTTAAACAAAGTGTTTGTGCCATTAATCTCACAATATGATTCATACATACACAGAGAAGTTGGACTCTTCACCAAGTAAAAATGCCTTTTGTCTTACCTATGAATCTGTTAAATCAATGAATCTATTTCTGCTCTGTTAACATCACAGAATAGTTTGGCATGAATCTTCCAAATCTCATTTATTTTATTCTGCGTTACAGTGACACAATCTCTGCTAAGCAGTTAATGTACAATACTGTACTGAGTTCCTAAAACAACTGAGTTGAAAATAAGTTATTTTCATAATGATAGTTTTCAGAGACGGTCTACTAAAATTCAAAGAGGTCATTTACTTCTGTGTGTACTACAGCCATTGCTTATGAAAGCAGACAGTGTTGCTATCTTAAAATCCGTCAGACAAGTACTGTTCTGCCTTCATTTTCATGCTCTGCAGTAGCTGCTTCCTGGGTGTTACTGCAAGTTGCTGAGGCCAGTCTGTGTCTCTCTTTTTGTTCTGACAACAGGCTTTAATCTCTGCAAACTGATTTATGCAGTGATTGTTATAACTATATAATTTGCAATTAAATAACATCTTAAGTTTTTATTCTGCGTTTGGTGCTTTATAGATACACAGTTCTCCAGTGGATCGGACTAGAATTTTGTCCTTAAAATGAAAAGGTTTGAGCTGTCTTCTGTTATTGAGAACTTTTAAGGGGCACGGCCCTAGACATCTTCTGTAACAAATGTAGTCTAATATCAGTTGATTTGACAAATTGAAATGCTGAAATGGCAGGACAACACAGTATTCTGCCTTTACAGTGTCTTAAAGATGCATGAAAAAGAAAAAGGTAGCCATCAGAGAGTTCTGTGAGCATGAGTACAGGACAAATCTGCATCAACATGTAATTATTTCTTCATAGGGGATAGCTTAGTATCTTCATCAAAAACGGGCACATTTAGTACAACTGAGCAACTGATTGGAGCAAATCTTTATTAAATTCTTAGATCGTACATGAAAGGTGACTTATTTATTTCTCAGATTTACAACTCATAAATCTAGGTTTATATTTAAGAGCACAGGTAACCAATTTCTTTTTTCTTCTTACATTTTTGCCCAAGATTATTTCTGGCCCTAAAGGGATCGTGGAACTATTAAGTGGTGGTGGAAAGACAAGTAACATTGAATGAGCTAATTTAAAACTCAGAAAAAGCTGAACTATGTTTGCTAAGATTTGCCAGCAGGATGAAAGAGGAAGAGTATTTGTTTCAGTCTAAATTGTTAATATGTGGCAAAGTTACACAAACAGTTGGTAAGAGACTGATAAAAAAAAGTATATGACAACTATGAGCATTGGTATCTGTAGGCATTTACTTGCTTGTGCTATTTGTCGTGTGTAAGACCAAATTTAAAGTTACCAGGTGAAATCAGAAGATAATTAGTTGCTTTACTTTAACAGAAGTGGCCAATGCCTGGCTGAAATAAAATGCATTGAACATCATTTAAATTAGTAGTGAATATCTTTGATTTTATTCAGTATGAAATGTTAAAGAATATGTGCTACTCAGACACTTTTTAAAGAATTTTAAAGCGATGTCATTTGTCATGGATAGGATAAAATTGACCATGAATGCAAATCAAAATTTTGTGATGCTATAGGAAAAGCACAAGGCACATGTGGTAGAAGAAAAATAATTTCCACCTATTTTCAGTTTTTAAATTTCCGTGGATTGCAGAAATTACGATTTTTGCTGTTTGGGAAAGGGAAAAAGGCTCCAACAGTGTTGCAGTGGTATTAGATGTTGAAATTATGACCGGAATCACTTTTTCCAGTGAGAAACGGAAGCCAAAATGTGCCGCAACTCAAGATTGCTCTAGAATGAGACAGCCTGCGGATAGATGCAGAAGCTGTCATGGGTCAGTAAGCCTTTGCCTGCTCAAAGCTTAAGACTTGCCAAAGCTGACACTCTTTACAGCCTATTGTAACTTTTCATGCGGAGAAACAAAAAGGACAAAAAGCAGAACAGCTTTTTTCAGGTGAGTGGGTGAGCAGAAGTGAATGTAAAATCAGTCTCCTATTGAGGAGACTCAAGGGACTCCTATTGGGGAAGGAAGACAGGAGGGAGTGAGCTTGTTTCAGATAGAAGCTTTCTAGATGAGGATCAGGAGACCCTTCGGACCTTTGCTTTGGCAAAAGTTAAACTTTTGCTTTGGCTGCAGCTCATTTATCTGGTCCAACCTGGGCCTGCATTTTCTGCTGATTTCTAGCATTTTCTTTTGCTTATATCCATGGAGAAAACCTCTTTCCTCCTGCTCATTAACTTTCCCATTTTTATTCATCATGTTTGACACCAGTTTTGGGTAGCATTCATGTGTAAGCCGTATTACAAAATAGGTTATGTAGGCGTAATCCTGAAAAGCACAGTTGAGAAAACAATAATTCAAATATGATTTTTTTTTATTTTTAACTAATAATGATCTATTGCTGAAAAAGAAATTCCAAGGCAAGTCTAGGGTATTTCTCAGAAGTAATCAGAGAAGCAAAGAAATGTTTGTTTTTAAGGTACTAATAAGTAATCTGATTATGCTGAATAATTGTATTGCCATCATGCTGTTATTTCAAGTAATTTTATTTTGGGGAAAGTAAATATAAGCCGGTAAGACTAGACTAATTTTGCCTTCTGTGATCAAACTTGGAAAGCTTTTGTCAATATTTTCATAATAAACTTTCTGCTGACTTTGCCCTAGAATTACTTCGAGTAATTTGAGGAAATTCTGTGGTTCCTTAGACAGCTTAGTGCCTATGGAAACAATAAATGTTACTCCCATTAACTTATTTTCTAAGCTTCAACAGAAGTATGGGTTGCTAATCGATAATTACCTCCGGATTTTACATATGCTATCAGGAACTGTGCTTGTGCTGCTCAGTGTGTACCTTCATCAACTTCTGTAATCAACAGGGAAAGACAGGCTTTACAAGAGGCTGATTCAGAGAAGGATCCAAAGAAAGTTTTCTTACTCATCTTTTAAATGAATCCTTTTTTTATTTATATTTTAAATTAATCTTTTAAATTCTGTCATGTTTCCATTGATGGTAAAATGCTTCTGGGGAGACTAACCTCCTGCATCTTTGTAAATACCCCCAAGTCTCTTTGGGGATAAAGATAAAATATTCTAGGATGAAGGTAAGATTTGCTGCTCCCATAAAATGTGTAAAGTGTCAGTCCTGATATCATTGCTGAAGGACTAAAATCAATTATTTTCCTAAATTAAGGTCAGGAACACCTTTTTAAAAGCCTCACTTTTAGGCCATTGTTGATTAAGTTCTGTGTTATAATCTGAGATGGTACTTTGATTTTCTGAATCTGAGCAGAATGGGTTCGTACTCTGAATAGAGAAGGCAAATGTCTCCTTAATCTTCCAGACTCTGTCCATTCATTTTTAGATAGGCCATTGTCAGGGTTAAAGTATAACACTCTGCTCACTCTCAACCGCTGTTTCCAGGATGATACTACTTATTATGTCAGTGGAGGTAGAAGTTGTCCAAACATCTAATATAAACAAGGAAATTTCCATACCAGAAAAAAAGTCCCAATTCTGAAGTTAGTTGGTATGGATTTTATGGAACTGATTTGAAATACTGTGAGAGATGCCAGGGAAATGTGCTGCTTAAGAATAAACTGACAACAGTAGCGTTACTGGCAGAGTTTCATGTTCTAGAAGAAAGAAAAAACAGTTCTGTCATTTTGTCGTAAAGATTGGATATGTTTGCTTTATATTTTTTTTACAGTTCTTAATGGAGAGGAGAGGTTGTTTGGATGGTCTTTTTGGTCAAATTTAGTCAAAAAGACTAAATTATATTGCTAAAACTGTATGTAATACATTGCTATAGCTAAATCAGATTACACTATGCCAATACTTCTAAAAAAAACCCATGAGTGTATGTTTTGAGTATAGAGTTTTTGTACACAGTACAGCTGCATGGTGAAAATGTGTTGCAGGTACCTACTACTGCTAGCCAAAATACCCTAGAAATTGCAGTACATGTACTGAGATCACTTACTTTTTATGTACTCACAATGTTTTGATAGCTCAGAACAAGACTTCCTTTATGTATGTGACAGCTGGAAGAACAAATCTCTAATTTTAGCCACACACCCTCCAAACCTGATGGGAGACACAAGAGAAGGCACTTGAACAAGACTGAAAATTGAGTTATGCAATGGAAGAAGAAACAGGCATGCTGGATCTCCCCCGTCTGTGCCGAAGCACATACTAAGTTCAGTAGGTTCAAATCTGAGATACTTGATTTTTTTAAAACACGTTGCAAATGTTTATCAAATTATTCTTAGAATGTCGTTCTGTGCTGCCTGCTTCTTCACTTTTATTTCTTTTTCCCCCAGCTTTGTATAGGTAATGGTTTGACAAAAAATCTAGGCTATTACATATGGGATTTAAAAAATTTGAAAATACTAAAAATGTTCAAAAGAATTCTTAAAAAATACAGACTAATAAGGCATTATGTCAAATGAGACATTGTAATACTTTGTTTTTAAAATGATGAAACTTTTTTTGTAATGTGTTCAGAAAGCGATGTGAATTGTCACAGGATAGAAGAGATTTGGCCATAGTGATGACCACAAAAATGTTCCCAGCCTTAGACACCTGACAATCAAGCTGGGATTTTATAGACCGTGCTATGAGCACTACGATTTCTCCTTAGTTCCACTTTGGGGGCTAGAAACTTCTCTGAAGCTTTGGCTAAGTGACGCTTTCAGTTCTGATCTGCTGTCATTGGCCAACAGAGGTCTGCTGAAGTCTCCAAAAGCAATGTCAATAAATAAGGGAGAAGAAACTCTTTTCTGTCCTGCAGAGGAATTATATTTGGCATAGGCCCTCGTCAGGTGCTTCAAGCAGAATTGTCCTGTGAAAAAGATCAGAGGAACCCCAAAGGGAGTACTGCCAAAGGAATGAAAGAAATGTGAATGTCCTGCATCATCTGGTTAATCTTCCTTGTAAAATAAAGAGCTACTTCAGAGTTGAATTTGATCCAAGAAACTCTTGACAGTTTCTTTGATGTTTTTTCAAACCAGGGAGGATTTTTTTTTAACATATAGTTTCAGCATTGAAAGGACATCTGTCGTTGATACATACATGCCATTTGGTTTCTCTGTGATCCCAAGAATTTGTAAAGCTTTTTTGAAACTTGTGGTGGTGAACTTCACTCTTTAGTTGGATGACACTTTCATCAAGCCATCATCCAACAGCAAAGTCATTAAGAATATAACCAGGGTGAATTGAGAACTCAGCACACATTGATTTGCAATAAATCTAGACAAAAGTAATCTCATCTACAGTAGAGTACTGACTCCTCCAGGGATTCAGGTAGACACCAAAAGAGACAGAGCTACTCTTTCAGAAATTAGATTTAGAAAAACAAAAGCTGCTTTTCTGCATGGATTTCCAGAGATGCGTCATGTTTTGGATTATTCAGAGTTAACGATATTTTTCCCCACAGAGATATTGCACCTGCTCAAACAGTGCTGACTTCAGCATGGAACTATTCCTGGATGCAAAGGAGTAGCTGGGATCCAGTTAATCATATTCTAGTTGACCACAACCCTGTGTGACCCTGTGTACAAGGAGGGAGGGTCCACTGGCAGACAGCATCGTTCTGGAATTCACAGCAGATTCAGAAAAGGAGTAAGCTTAGGAATTTGGACATCACCCAGAAAAAGGCACAGCCTCAGCATCTTGGAATACGAGAGTGTTAAATCAGCGAGGAAAGTCCCTAGTAATGAGAAGTCTTTTAGGAAATAGTTCCTGGACTAGTTTCAGCTAGTATTTTTGCAGAAAAACATAAGGAGGAGTATTGGCTTCCCAAAGGGTTGAATTCTGGCCCCAGCACATATGCTTTCCCGTAATTTTTTCGCCACTTCCATGGTTTCTCTAAAAATGTAGAGCTGAAAGCTGTCATGCGGATAACCAAACGTCCAAGTAGATTTAGCCATAGATTTTTTCATTAGATAGACACAAGCCAAGATATTTCCTTGGCGGCCTTTTCCTTTCTCACAGACCAGTTTCATTCAGTCTTACTGCTTTGCTTTTGAAAGTCAAATTTTGAGAGAACTCAGATACTCAGAGAAAGCTATTTTTGGTGCCTCATCTTCTAAGAAAGAATCATGAAATCGGTATTTCTAAAAGGGGATGATAAGAGATTTGCAGCCTATATAAATCTTATTACCATGCAGATATGTAGTGAAATTTCTTTTACGTCATGGATTGAAAGATCTTTTGAAAATACAGAAGTGATACCTTATCCTTTCTTGGAAAAAGTTAGCAAATTTATTCGGCCACTTTTTACAGAACCAGATTGTGCTATAATAAGTAACGGGATCACCATCAGGTAGGAACAGCACTTGCAAATCTTAAATGTCATGGATTATATCATAAATGATGACTTGTGTAGAGTTCTGCTGTCAAGATACAGTTACACAGAATATAGCTATTGCTTGGAGAAGTGTTAGTAGCAAAAGGAAAAGAAATAAGAGAAAATACGTATTGAAGCTTCTAACAATCTGCAAGTTGTAATATCTCACATTGCAAAATGAACTTTCTTTTACGTGCATACAAGCATCAAATAAAAAAATAGGCAGAGAATAATAGATGGAAAAAGTGTTTTCGTTTTCTTTAAGAGCTTACTTTAATCTAGGGAAAGCTTGGCATATGGAAATGGCAGTTCCAACTACAAAAACATCTGAAGTATTTCATCCAAGTATATTTTAACCACAAGAATATTTTCCGTGTCTTGGACTGATACTACTGCATTGGTACTGAACTTCTCTGAAGTCTATTAGTTGAGACGGAAGGAACAGAAGATTAAATTCAGATGTTAGTATGTTTTCCCTGATGGCTAGTCTGTGGTTTGTAAGCGCAGATGTTTCTTTCATAAAAGAAGCAATTCCTTAACTTTAATGATACCTGTAGTTAAGTGTGGTTCCAAAACGCATAGCGCTAATGATGTAGAAGGTACTTACACCACGTGACTGTCACTGTAATAACTTGTGTAAAATCAATCTGTGACATGGTTGTGGATCTTATTCTTCATGTATTTTTCATGCATTTATTTTATTGTGCTTGATTCTGTTGCCAGTTAGTGATTTTCTTTTAACCATTAGGTATCTGAAAAATTTGTATTGTGTGGTCCTTTCCTGGCTTTTTCCTGACTACGCCGAGTTAGTGCTGAACTCGCTCTGCTAGACTGCAGACAAAAAGTCAAGATCCTGGGGCCTTGCCTTCTCTGCAGGAGCTTTGCTGTTACCAGAATTGTTAGCATCACTGTGAATGTGAGAAGACTCAGGTCCTGATCTTCAGTGGGTGTCAAAACTGCCTGGTCTTGGGTGCAGATAGTGGTAACAACCATCTCTTGTGTAAAGTTGCTGGCAGAGGGGTAATTTCACTAGTGCTTTGTTTTTAATTCATATTTCGCCCAGCAATGGCTAGCAGCCTCTTGCAGTCTTTAATTTCGAAAATAGTCTGTGAGACAAAGTAGAGGTTAGAGCTCCTAGTTTGTACTTTCGTTGTGTTGGTAAATCAGATAGCTTTAGAGTGATTAACACGAAAAAAAAGTGAAAAGTGTAATGATTCACTCATCTCTCTGGGTATAGCGCAGTTGAGTGATTCCTCCCCTCCTCCCCGCAATACCTTTGATTTGCAGACCTCCATAAAAATTTTAACAGCCGTACAGCTGTGCCTTTAGTGTGTACAGCGCTCTGTATAATGCAGATAAACCTATAGACTAGAGGTCTGCTCAGTTACCTGCTGGGGTTCACATGGAAGTAATTGATTGAGCCCCAGAAATCTCAGCTGAGAAACACTGGTCCTGATGATTTGTAGAAGGCTTTGTGGTAAACTGTGTCACCTAGACTAAATCGGATAGTGACACTTTGGGAATTACAAATTTTGAATTTTGTAAATCCACGTGATTGTTGCTCGGTTGCTTAGAGTGTGTTTTCTAGCAGATGGTCCGGAACTGAGCTAAATTCTGTATAAAAAGGAAGCAATACTGATACATCTCCATGCTTGTAGCTTCTTAGCACAACATAAGACTCCTTAGACTTTTCCATTTAACCATCTCTGAGTGCTCGGTTCAGAACAGCGTGGGTTAAAGGTATGTGCTGAGGAAAGAATAATGGGAGACAGAGAAAATGGAATTATGTTGTTCTAGGAGCAGACAGGATAGACAAGATTTCTATTGACCCGAATTAGGTCTATGTAAGTGTTCCTAAGAGAGGAATGCCTGTAGGCTGTGAGCTGGTCTAAAACTACTCTTTGCCTTGTTTCTGAGGTTAGAAAAGACAGTGTGTTTTTTGGAGAAGCTACGTACAGTGCTGTATTGCACTCTCATCGTAGCGCCTCAGGTGAAGCGTGGGAGGTCTCAGAGCTCAGATGGGCCTGCTGACACCTCACACCCAGTACTGGGAAACCCAGTAGTGCCTGCAGAAGCGCAAAACGAGACCAGGGCTTCTCATCTGAGGGGCTCAGTTTCGAGACACTGTAATAAGATCAGAGATTTGCCGTAACAGTGATACAAATGTTAGGCCACATTTACTCTATTTACCCTAAAGCATTTATAATAGTAAATTTATTGTACCAAAATTAGCTCAACATAAAAAGTTTCCTCATCTGAATGTTGTAAGGGTTTCCTAAACTTCAGATGGACAGCATATGCCATAATTGCTGGTCATAATTGATATTCAATGTTCAGCACACAAAAAATACATTCTGTATAAGTCAGTTAGCAAGAAGCATCCAGATATAGTTGCACTGTGAAGTTTTTTGGTTATTCTTCATGCAGTTTGGTCCCTACCAAAACAGAGGTTACGCTGTGCATAGAATGAGGAAATGTCATTATTATTGGTGTGCTTTTTTTTATTTACTGTTTTAAAAGCATTTTATTTTAGTGCCAGTAGAAAGAGATGTTTTCAGAAATGAAATATACTGTATATCTTGTTTCTAGGTATCAGTATAGAATATCAGATAAGTGTGAATGATTTTAAGAAAGGAAAAAATAAACTGTAAAAAATTGTCAAGGAAAAAGAGAAACCACCTGTGAAAAACAGGTGAGAATTTGGAAGATGCACTTTTACTGTGTTTGTGCTTCATAAAGTTTGCCAGCTGAGTTATGTTTCTGCGGCAGAAGGAATGGATCCTGAAAATGCTCAGTGCTTGCACAATATCCTTAGACATTAGACGGTAACTTTTGAAGATTAAAGTTCTTGGAACACAGTTGTCTTACAAACTTGTATAGCCAGCTCTTCCTAAAATAGATGTGTTCCTGAATAATAAGGTAAAGCTTTGTTTATGCCTGTGTGCACCAGTGTCTTACAATGTTAATTTGTTCTTTCTAGACAAATCATTTAGAGTTTAAAGGAACTTTTCTAATTAGGAATGCGGTATTCTATTCTAATCTAGTTTTTCAGTAAACGTCAAGCCTGTGCTGGAAGGGTTCAGATTCTACTATGCTAGCAGAACCCTCTTGAGTTCATACACTCTTAACAGATATAGTACAACTTCAGAAATATAGGTAGAGAAAATGATATGTGATAATTTCCTTATCCTTCTTTTTTTGTTTTTTTTTGTTTGCCTTTTTTTCTCTGTGCACTGCAAAACCAAATCCCATACATATCCCCTTAACTCGCTGCAAAGGCTAAGGAAGGAAACGAGTTTCTAAAGGTAGTGTTATCCCTAAGCAGTATTATATGGGTTATAAAAGTAGTAGCTATATTATATAAAAGATAATATTTGCTATAATATTTTATTTTAGCTGTATGATTACCTAATATTATACTTTTAGCTATATATTGTAGTTATATCACATAAAATTAGTAGCTGCGTTGTATACATTGAAGGAAATGTATGATGCTATGTGACACATGGACTAGGAAGAAATTCCAGGTGAAGCCCACAATACTAAATACTTTATTTGCATTTTCTGGCTCGGGTTGCTTATTTTTCAGCTACTATTTTTCTAGCAACAGCAATTCCAGTTATAATGATCTGCTATCATAAATTACATTGCTAGGAAAGTGAGCCACACTTAGCCCACGGTTATCCATTGGTAGATTATCCGACTTCACAGCAGGTTGTGCCACCAGTGCGGAGACCTGAGCTGGCTGCCAGTGTGCTAGCTGGGGCCTGGAAGCCAAATGGCCGTGTTTGCATGAGATTGTGCGTTGGAGCCCTCAGGCTGAATTGGCGTTGCCTCCTGAGCCTGCTCCACAGTCTGTATTTTCTTCGTTACACCCATATTGCATGTTCTCATTTCAACTTTACAGTGGCCTGATTTATACAAGTGTTTTGTATCACCTAGAGAGTTTTTGTTCTGTCTTGGTTATCTCATTTTACCATTACTCTGAACAACAAATGATTGTATCTTCATTTTAGTTGCTCACAGCAATGCAAACTGGACTGGCACTATAGCTGATGATATGCCTGTAAGGCTGTACTGGTTTAATTGGAGTTCGGGCCTCAGACTGGTTTTTGAGGCATGAGCTACGAGTTAGCCAAATGCTGATCAGATGATGTCTGGATACTGCACAGCTGTGTTGACCTGGCATAACGTTTAACGTAAGTGTCTTAGAAGATGCTCTGAGTCCAGTTTTGTACATGAGCCTGATGTAGCCTGTGTAAAATCTGTGTACGCTCTCTTAATTTTCAGATAATGTTAAGGGAACTATGAGCTGGTTTAGGCTAAATAAACCATTCTCAAGCAAATTTGAATGAAGGGCTGGAGTGTTTTATCCGAACTGGTTAAGATTTGTGTCTTGCCAGTCCTTTATTTATTGTGAGGATTTTTTGCTCTCAGTAGTCACAAGTATAACTGCTCTACTCTTTTTCAGTTGCTGGTGGGCATGCTTCTTGCCTCCTCAGCCAGCCATGGTGAGAAGAAAGTCTAACCTGGGGTGGTTTCTACAACCTTGTTCTGAGGTGGTCTAGTGGAATGTTACGTCTGTGGTTATCTGAACGTTATCTGAACATGGCCCATCTAACATGAATTATAATTCTTTAAAACCTGTTGTAAAGTAGTGGAACACAAATCTAGGAGTTTATGTGGTTTCACGTGAGCTGTGAAATCCTACTCGTCAGTTTGAATTTAGTCCTGCAAAGAAGGAGCAAGTTGCTAGGGTTGTTTAAAGCTTTAAAAGCTTGTTGTCCTGAGGAAAAGCTGTATTCACACACTTTCCATTCTTAAAAATGGCTTTTTTGGTTAAAAAAGAGCTTTGGCATATGCCTCTCCTCCTGAGCAGTAGGCTCTAAATGGTTGCAGGAAGTATGATATGTTAGGATTATAGCTTCTGCTCTAGAGGTGTGAGCAGAAGCTTCTGGATTGCCAGATTTGGTGACGTACCATAGAACCAGACATGAACTGTTTAACTGCGTGTCTGTTCAGTACCTCTTCCATCATGTAGTCAGATTTACCTCCAGTCTTGGAGGTGCTTGGTTAAGAAATCAAGAAAGGTATGAAATGAAAATAAAACTGGTTTCTGTAATCGTTATGTCCTGCACACACAAACTACAGTAGTTATGTTGAAGGGCAAAGTCAGATAATGCCCAAAATCATTCTAATTTTTGTAGCTTCTGAACTAATAGGGGCATGCCGTGACTCTGGGGCATATTAACAAACTAAAATGCTTACTTGGGTGAACCTCTGTAGTACTAACCTGAGTATCGTGCAAATTTTCTTAGAAAACAAAGCATTTTATTTTTTAATGCTGTCAAACATCTTTGTAATGTTCAGAAGAGAGACAGAATTTCAGTACTGTTCTGGAATATTTTTGCAAAATTACCTACCATCCATGCCTGGTTATGCAGATTACGGAATTTTTAGATGGCATATGCCTGACAGGCCCCCTCAGAGGATCAGCAAGTGTTTTGGTATGGAGATGAACTGTAAAATGTAGGTGAATAGTTTTCAGCCTGTTACAATTTGAATGTGTAGTAAATTAGCAGAGCAACCTTACATAAGAAGTCTTTGCCAATTTAGCAAGGTGCTAATATTGCTGCCATGTTAACTACCAATATCAGATCATCCTCTATATACCGTGGAAATTGCGTACTATCGGATGTGTACAGTAGGAGGTTGACAGTGAAGTCCTGTGCAATGCAAAATAGATGTCAAAAAAATCAATAAACAGCTGCTGACACACTATGGGAAATTAATGGGTGAGGAAGAAAAGTGGTGAAATGTTTCATTGTTAAGCTTAAAATAAATTTTTTGAGAAAAAACTTCTTTTTTAGAACAGATCCATAAAGAAAAAGAAAATCCTCTTCATATGGCACTGTGAATGTGTTAAGAAACAAATATTTCTTTAACGATCCTTTTATGAAGTGTTTAAGAAGGCACATGATTTTCTTTTCCAAAGTGGATGGCTATATTTTCCATGGAGTACTAGTAACAGTAATAGCTTCTCGTTCTTTTTGTAGCTTCACTCCTTTCTTTGGAAATGGGTGTTACCCATAAGGCAAACAAGGAAAACCTTATTTGTTTGTTCCACTGCACAAAACTGCTAATGCACCTATCCATGGCTTTACGTTGCACAAAAGCTTGAAAAACTTGAATGTAGACATTGGTTTTACCTGCGTGAAGGTATGTGGCTCTGAAAGCAGGTCGTGCTCTCGGATTCCATTTGTCAAGCTTGACTCTCAGCTTCTGTTACCCAGACACATGGAACCAACGGAGGAACATCTTTGAGTCCTGCACGTTCAACTAGAGCAGCATTTCTAAGCTCCACCATGGATAGATGAGAGCAGACTTTTGTCCTATGACCTCATGTCGTATCAATATCAGCGTCCATAAAGCAAAATTAAGAGGTGATTGATTCTTTTTAAATGCTGTTGGAAATGGCTAAAGGGGTGATGATGAAAAAAACCGCAGCTAGAGCAGCAAGGCATGTTTTGATAATTCTTTCTAGCATTACTTTTCAAGCAGGCAAACACATTAATAACCTGCAAAGGGCAATATGTATGTTCCCTAATGCATTTCCTGCAGCGGTGTGGAACTGCATACTGTGATTGGAATCAAAATTCTTCTTTACTTACAAAGCTTCATACTGATGATACCAGTGTAAGATTGCACAGAGGACTGAGAAAGAGCTGCATGATTTGTTTGCATTTAAGTCTTTCACTTGTCTTAATTCACTACCACTTTTGAAATGTAAAGCTAAATTTTGTTAATGTGTGCCTCCATTCAGGTGCATTCATTTTCACACCTTGACTTTTTTCCTAGCCACAGACATAGAACATTGTACTTTGCTGAAACAAAACTGGCACTTAGAGGAATTCTTTTCCATCATTGTGTGGTTAGTTTTGTTAGTTTACCTTCATGAAGAATGGAAGAGAGGGAGCGAGGAGTGGTGGATGCAGAAGGAAATAATGAACCAAGGAATAAACCTGGATTCTCTTGTTGCTTCGTCCGAGGTACTTCCCTGATTCTCTTGCTACATTTTTTCTACTCCTTTCAGTCCACTTAGTCAAGCTAGACTGCAGATATACTTGCTTAAATAAAACTGATGTTATTCAAATGACAATGTGTTAGATTGGTGTGTGCCGTTGGTATAATAATTTCTATTTTTTAATTTTTGTTCCCGTTACACATGTAATATTAAAGAATAAAAGAGAATATATTGGCCTGCAATAGAAATAGCAGTCTGTGGCAGTCGAACATAAAACTAATTGAATATTTTTCTTGTTGGTTTTGCTTCTTTTCATGCACGGTTCTGATAGTCTGGGCCCTGTGTATGATAAGACTTTACTTAAAAAGTACTAAGTAATCATGTTTACTTTGTTTACCTGAAGTTGTAAGGCTCAGTTCAGGTCTGTGAACACAAGCAACTAGTGAGTGTCTTTGGAGATTCCTTGTAGTATCCCTGCTGGTCTCTCTGCCAGTCCAGAAGGGCAGAAGGTCTCCCACAGAGCCCGTCTTACCTGAAATCCTTGTACAGATCAGTAAGAGATGCTCGAATATTTCAGGTCGCAGTAGGCACCTGTGTTTAGGCAGCTAAACTGCGCCCTGAAGGACTTCATTGATCACACTCAAATAAATTGCGTGGATGAATTTGTTGATCGTGCATTTATGTTTCCAAATTTTGCTATTTATTTGCGTGAGTGAAATCTTCATAGATTAGTGCTGTAGCATCTTCATCCTCATATTGCCTCTGCAGAAGGCAAACATTTGTATTCTATTACTCTAAAGTGCAGAACTATTACACAGCAATTAGAACTGTGAGGATAATTGCCTCTTATGGGTCCATTATGCCTCAGATGTTTAATGCTAAGTGAAATGTGAAAAGTTGATATCAAAGGAGGCAATAATGAAGGTGAGAGCTTGACAGAAGGGAACCCGTTCCTTGCTTGTAGGTTCTGAGTGAGGAGCTCTTTTTATGTATGGGAAGTGTGATTGTACAGTCAGGCAAGTCTGTAGATCTTGTCGAAAGAACCTTCTACTGTGGAAAATATACACCGTTCCCTGTGACTGTTCAGCATTTATGTTGCATCCCAGTAATGTATTGCTATGAATCCAAAGAAAAATTGTCAGTTACAAATATCCGCTTGCATGCTCTGGTAGCCAGCCAGAGCCTTGAAGAAAAGGGTTTGGCTCATCTCTGTCCTTCACATTTCATTTTTAAGAATGTTGTGCACTTTCATCTGCAAAACTCATTCTGATAAGCTCACTGAACTGCTCAAATTGTCTCCTTTCAATAAATCTACAATTACACATGTTATTTAGAGCATCCACTGCAAACAAATTCACAGTAAGAAGGGGCATAAAATGTGTATGTAACAACAAGTACGATGTGTACAGTTCTTTCTACACTGACCCCAATCACTCCTTTGAAAGAATGCCTTACACATCATTTGCAACACATACTAGACAAAATAATGTAGGGTTATTGACAAGTCCTGCTACTATTTTCCTTATTTCATTGTTAACAGGAAATAGAGAGCAAACTTATTTCTTAAGGCTTCTTCTGGGGCATCCTAAATGAAGATCTTCCCTTTTCCACCTTGCTCTTCGAAGGGACTTTTGGAGTTTAGAGTATGATTTTTTGTGAAATGTAAAAACATGCCAAGGTTTGAGCAGTGAAAGACAAATTTTGTTTCTGTGTCCATGACTTTTGGTGAAAAACAGGAGGAACACATTTTGGTTTGTTAAGTGTTACACCCCATGAAAAGGGAGAGGTAGGAAAGTAGCCTACACACAGATTGTGGAGGGCAGGGTTTGGTGCCAAGGGTTGTCCCTTCCAGGCCTGTGCTGTTGTCCTGTTCCCATGTGTTGTTCTGAGATCGCAGCATATGCAAGAGCCATGCATAAGTACTGTAGAGAAATTTTTGGATCAAAGAGAATTAAAGAATCCAGTATGCCAGACTAGGGATTTTTTATTCCAAAAACAATAATACATGAGAAATATTTTCTAACTGTTTTCTGTATAATACTAAGTATTTTTAATGGACTATCCAGAATGAAAAACAAGATTATCAGAATCTCTCTGTATCTAAATCTGTAATATCCTTTATCCACTGTGTGAAAAGAAGTGACTTCCAGGTAAGATACAGTTTCCAAGAGATTTGTCAGAGATATATAGAAACGTATTTCTTCAGAGTTTTAGAATATAGACCGTAGGAATTTTTCCTCCCTGGCCCAGAGTGCATGTTGTATATGTAACTAATATTATCTGATTTTGCACTTGTTCTCTGCCATCCCTGTATCTGAATCTGTTCTGGTCTCTGATTTTATCTTGCATTTTACTGAGACTGTAAACAGGGGACAGGTGCTATCATTTCATTTTGTATGTATTTAGCTCCTAAGTCAATGGAATATTGAATAATTATATATTCTGGGCCCACTGGTAATATAAATGATTATTATTATTGGTGTTAGATTAGGCACTACTGGGAGAGTATTGTCTGCTTTGTTGATCATGTAATGATATAACATGTTGTTATTTTTAATATATTTAGAGAGTCATGTTTTTGTTAGTAGGCTGCCGTTGAAAGCTATATTCATATAGTGTCTGAAGTGTCTGCTGCCTTTAAAAAGATGATTTTTTTTTTCCTCTGAAAGGTTTCTATCACTTGGATTTCCTTGCTGCATCTATTTGTTTATTTATTTATGTATGTATGTATGTATGTATGTGTATACACTAGTCCGTTATCCTCTCTGGGAAACCAGTGTTGCATTTTAAACCAGTCAAGTGAGTCGACTGGATTTGTCAATGTACGTGTGTGGAGGGCTTGACAGGAATGATACAACTGATTCCTTGTGATCCCCATTATCCTCCTTCACTTTTGGTAATGGCCATTCAAGAGAGAAGTAGCAGGTCAAGATTTTAATAAAATCAAGAGCTAACTGTAAGTATATTAAAGGTTGCTGTGGTGATTTTTAATACCCGGTCTTGAATGAGAATTTATTACTGTCTTTCTAATGCAATATAAGTAGGGATGTATAACTTAAATAATAGAATAAAGCAACATTTTTGAAGTAGGTATTATTGAAAAATTGTTGATCATTTTTTTATTTCTTCTTATTTGTCACACACCATTAAACATGTTTTCCTCTAGGCTAAACTAGACATCTGCTACTTTGGCCTACTTATCAAAAGAAACGAAACTTTTTTTGGCATGACATCATTACATTTAAGCTTGTGTAGAAGGTGAAGAAAATACCAACTTGAGGAATATAGGATGCCATTTAATATCTAAGTAAACTACCTCATTTTAGCAAAGAGAAGTGCTAATTTCTAAATGATCACTGAAGTTCATGCACCTCTGTGTGCATTCTCCTGTACACATGCATAAGCCCCCAGAAAGGGGCTTATCCCAAATTTTGACATCAGAGTGGCCACCAACTTCACCTCGGGAAGAAGGGAGAATAACCTGTCAGCAAGAGCAAGGAGTGTTGATGTATAAACAGGTTTTAGAATTAAGGATTTATGACATCAGAGTTGTTTTTTAAGTCAGCTGAAGCTATTGTTTTAAATTATTGGCAGAATGAAAGAATGTGTAGTAGACAGGCTATTGTTATCATTGTCATTATTTTCAAAACTTCAGATGCAAGATGGTTTGGGTTTTTTGTGGGTTTTTTTAAAGCTAAAATTTAAACTTGATTTCTGGAGCACAATACTGTGAGTAGAATTCTGAAGCTACAGTCACAAAATATACAAGAGACTGCTGCATTCCATCTGTCAGCCTGGAGTTCTCAGTTTTCTCTGTTCATCACATACTGCAGTCTCAAAGGAGTCTGTAACATTTTCTTTCTAATGCTGATGTCAAGTATTGCCAATGGGCAAGCTCCATTTTCCTCTGTCTAGATTTTTGGATGATCTAGATACTTAGTCCGTAGCACTGCATTTCAAAAGGTAAGCATGGGAGGGAACAATTAACAGCAAACTTCTGCTTAGAAAGAAAGCAGCTATCTCTGTTTTCTTTTTTGAATTTCTCATGTTTTTTACTAAGAAGCTTTCTTCAAGGAAACCATGCTGAACTGAGTTTCCTAGGGGCCTGCCCAAAGCAAACCACATTAGTAACTGAGAGCTATGTTTCAGAATAATGGTGCAATATTAACATTTGAATATTTCTTAGTGAAAACTACAACTGAAAAAAAACACAGCCTAAATAAATTGTTTAGTATTTTTTTCCATTTCTGTGTGTCACCATGGTTTGGTTTTCATAGGGTTCTAGAACGGAAGGACTTTCCAGAGACCTTCTATTCCTTCCCTCTTCTGAAATATGCTATATAGCATGTCAGCTATGTTTCTGTTGTTTGTGACACCTTTTTGTCTAGCTTTCTGAAAGATCTCAAAGGAATGAAATTTTGTAATTTCTTCATCCTGCCTATTCCAGCAGTTCACACCGAAGTTTTCCAAATCTCTGAGCTCAGTCTTCTTTACTACAGAACGAACCTGTTATTTTTCGTCTGTAGACACAGAAAAAAGGTTATTCCCTTCCTGAACATGGCATTCTGGTTGAGTTCTAAGTTGTCCCAGCAGTGTTGCTTTTTTCACATGCGATATTGCTAAGTCATAAAACCAAAGAATTATCACAGGGTTTTGTCTGGGGAAATCATCCAGTCCAATCTCCATCTCCAAGCAGTCCTTAAAAGGCTGCATCAGCTTGCTCAGAGCTTTTTCAGTCATGTTTTGAATATTTCCAATGACGGAGATTCCACAGCCTCTTTCGGCAGCCTGTTGCAGTGCCTGACCACTGTGAAGAATTTTTTTCTTCATAGCCATTTGGAATTGCCAAGATGAGTGTTGTCCCTCATCGTTTAGTTTTGCACATCCAAGAGTCTGATGCTTTGTTTGCTGCAATTCTCCTTCATATACTGGAACACAGCGATTAGAAATGACTCTTTGACTGAGCAAGCCCAGTTCCCTCAGCTTCTTCTTGTTATTTTATGCATTCCAGCCACTTTGTTTACCCTCAGAGCCATTCCAGTTTGTTGTCAAGTTTCGTGTACTGAGGAACCAAAACGTGCACATACATAGAGCCTCACCAGTGCCTGATATAGAGGATTAATCACTTTCCTTCACCTGCTTGTTGTGGGCTTGCCAATGCATTCCCGTATGTAGTTAGCAAGGGCACATTTCCTGTCTCCAGCTCGTCTGGCTATCCAGCAGGATCTCTAGGTCTGAGGAGCTGTTGACTAGCCCATTGGTCCCCAGCCAGTCCTGACACACAGGGGGTTGTTCCATCCTCAGTGAAAGACTTTGCGTCTCTCCTTGTTGAACTTGGTGAGGTTGGGCAATTCCTACAGGTACAACTGGTTGAGATCCCTCCGATCAGTAGTCATTTCTTTCCATATAAGTAAGCGCTCCTGTAATGTTGTCAGCTCTAAGCTTGGGGGTACATTCCATCCCTTTCTTCAGATCCTCAGTGAATATACTGGACAGTGTCAACTCCAGTATCATCCCACAAGGAGTTCCACTTCTAACCAACCATCAGTTAGACTTCAAACTGTTGAACCTAATGGTGCAAACTTCATACTAACTCCAAGGCCATCTTCTACAGAAGGGCAGCTGGAGCAGTTGTTCCCTATCTAAAGCTTGCACAATTGGTTGTTGCTGCCTCGTTGTAGCATCTTGAAGTTTTATCTTACAGATAGTGTCCTGATGGTTGTTGGTGGAATAGGGTTATTTCTGGGGTTGGTTTTTTTTTCAGATTTGGTGGCCAAGACCTTTTCAACTTTGCTGTTGCACACACAATTAGTGAAAATTTTGAATGGCACCAGAACTTAGACAGATCCCTGTTAGCCACATTTTGCTTTAGCAAGATACCAGATCATTAAATTTTCAGTGTAGTTTTCCAGTGGGTTCTTTCTTTGAGTTCACAATATAGTATCTTCGTTTAGGCTAATCCTCCTTAGCTCCTCTGGGTTATGGAAAAGTTATCTAAAGTAGTACCAAAAGCTTTAATAAAGTCAAGATGTAGGTATCTACTACTTTGTTTCCAAACTTAGGGCCTGTTCCTTGTCATAGAAAGAAAACATTTGTTTCAAAGTGATGTGTTCTTAGGAAATCTATGTTCTCTTCTACTAACTTGGCAGAGTGAGGGAGAGTTCTGTGTCTTGTAAGTAGTCTGGTTAATTGTTCTGTAAGCCTGTAATTCTTCAGGTATCTTCCTTTAGGGTTTTTAGAAATAGCCTTTAAAAAAAACCAAACAGCATTATTTTTGCCTTTTTGAGATCTTAAAAACAATTTTCCCAGAATAAATGCTAATGTACTGAAGATACCACCAGTCAATTTTCAAGTAAATAGGATGAGCAACAGCGCTGGAAGTTTGAAGATACTTAACTTGTGTGAGTAACCTTCAGCATGCCTGTTCCTTTCCTACTGTAGGCTAAGATCTTTACCCCTTGAATTTGTGTTTTTGATAACCAGTAGGTTATAGCTGATTTTTTTAGTGGACTCTAATACAAAAAGGGCATTTCATACTTCAGTTGCCTTGATGTCCATACTGAATACCCCTCCTTTTTGTTGAATAGCAAACCAGTTTTCTTCTTGGTATTGTTTTTGCCATTTACTATAGTTTCTGTGCTAGTTACACAGCTCTGCTGCACCCTGCTGATTCTGTCTTTGTGGTCAGGCTTAGTGATTTGACCAACTTTGTCATATGCTTCCTTCTTGTACATAAGGTTTGAAAATACAGAGAATTTCCCACTTGAGTTTCCCACATTTTCTGATGGACAAAATTAAGGTTCAGGCAACAATTTGGATAACTCTTTAATCATCATCATCTTTGCTCCAAAGAAGATGAAATCTCCTTTTCAAGATTTAGAGACCTATGAGAATTTCATATGTTATAAAATAAAGAAATGAAAAAGAAACTCCAGTCTTTCTATAGAAAAGTTTATAGCAGATTTGGACCTTGTTGCTTAGGTATCTGTATTACTCTTTGGACTCTTGGGATTTCTTTAATATGCACAGTCCAAGTACAGTTTTTCTGCAAGTCCCCCACTGCATCCTTTTTTCTCCCCCCTTCTGTGTTAGAGTATTGTTTCTCTGCATTATTCAAAAGAAAAATGTCAGTCTGACCAGCCATAAGCTACTTTACCAGCACAGCAGAATAGAACTGAGCATAATGTTTTTACAGGTTGCAAAATATGTGTTATGCACTGTAATTTGAAGGAGTGATGACCTGCATTACTATAGTTTTAGGCACAACTCTGTCAGTCACAAAGAACACTGTGCATTTTTCTCTCACTGAAATACATGTCAACATTAGCAGTGTAAATGACTTGCCTGTAGGTTGAAAAAAGGTATACATATTTGGTTTTTAGGAACCTGTGTAGTACCATCCTGAATTTTACACTGTCTGCTGTTTCAGTACATAAATCTCACCTAACTGTTGTCTGTTGATTTCCAGAGAATTTTGAGTCTGTGCATTTAAAAGAGCTCCAGGATATTATAAAGCTAGGCAAAAATGAATAGCCAAGATTTAGCATTTTTTCTTCTAGATATTTTGTCTCTTTCACATTTGTGAGTCATAATATGTGGTTAATGAATGAAAAGTAGGTTATTTATTTATAACATGAAAAGTGCAGTCTGAATGTATAGGATTTTCATTCCTAGCTGTAGCATTATCAGTGCCGCTGAAAACAACACAAGTTTGTTACATTTTAGATTGATATTTTCAATATAAAAATAAGTTGGTTTTTTCTTTTAAATGAGTAAAATAACTTCTTAAGGAATAATCGAGAAGAAATAGTGGAATTGTGTGTTATAGGGAGGAGACAGAGAAAGAGGTTTCTGAGATTACATTATCAGAAATGTGTTCTTGTAAGTAAGTGGAGCCTTTTTAGTGTTGGCAGATATGAGGCACTGAGACTGCAGATTCTTCTGGAATATCTGTTTTGTGAAAATAACCTCACATGTCATTATAAATTTCCATTTATAAGTCTGCTTGTCCATGGTTACAACTGGCAAGGTTCACGCAACTAATATGTACTTTCAAGTGCACTCTTTGTTCATCCATAATTCACAAAATAGAGGTTTATGTGAAAAAGAAGTCAAACTTCTGATCCTTACTTTAGTCACTTAAATGCATTTTGAGTAAATTAAATGAGAACACTGTAATTTCTAGAAACAGAGTTTACTTTTTCCTCCTGCTGAGAATGCCCCATTTGTTCTTCATATGTACAGTGGGATAATGCTGATGATCTGTAACTGAAGGAGCAAAAAATGATTTTTTTATGTATAGTGAGAAAGCAAGAGTACCCTTGATCTCCCAGAGATCTTGTTCGTCTCGGAGGTGCAACTGTATGGTGGAAAGTGTCCTCGTGTGTCTAAGACTCAGAAGAGCTCTTATTCATAGGCTGCTTTGGCAAAGCGCTCTGTATTTTAAGAAGCCAATTCTGACCCTGCTCTTCGATGATCATAAGGTTACAGGTCCAAGTTTTCAACTTGCACATATAAAATAAGGCAGCTGCTGAAATGATAAAGCACCGTGATTGTTGCAATACCTTTTAGAAGCGGGTATTGTGAAGTGTTTCTGCATCAGCTAACTACCATTGTGGCCCTGAAGAATAACAGGAAAAAGAGCTGGGGGCAGCACATGAAAATGGTGACAAAAAAGACTGAGGAGAGAGAACATTGATCCACACAAAGAACAGTCAAGGGCCAAGGGTGAGGAATTGAGATGAAGAAAATAATTAGTACAAGCTTAGTCAGTGTAGTCAAGTTGGGTTTTGATAATACCACAGGGACAGAGAGAACTGGCCTTGGTAATAGGCTGAATGTACAGGGATGTAGAGGGGGTTGATGTGGGGGAGGTTTGACTGCTTTCTTGCTCTGCAACTAGAAGAGTTATGCTCTTTCCTGGTAGGCTTCTGCCAGTGTTATTACTTAGCGGTAAGGTCTGTGGCTTGTAATTCTGAGTTTCTGCTGTCTGACCATGAACAGGTGCTTGTTCTTTTTTTTTTTTTTCTCTTCCAGTTATGTAGAAGTAGTTATTTATTCATTGTTTTCGTTAAACTTTAATAAATACATGAGAGACTAGCTCACATTTTGCTTGACATATGTTAATGACTCCCTTACATCTTCATCTGCTTGAAGATAACTGATGAAACCTACTGGAAATTAAGGCTATAAATTTACAGGTAGGGATTTCAGTCTAATCAATATTTTGCTGGTAATGATAACAGTTTATTCTTATGAAATACATTGTCTATAAGGTGGAGAATCAATGTCTGGAACTGAAAAACAGGTGTTAGGTTTGACAGGGACGTTACTGTCATGATGTCTGGAGGCCAGTGGATTGTGTTGGCAAGCATAGCAATAATTCTGTCAAATATGGTATGTGAGGAACTAATGAAAAATTTAGAAATGCTGGTTCTCACTTGTGAGCTTGAGTCCTTCAATAATATTTCATCTATTCTTTTTTTTATCTCACATCCCTTCTCCCTCTCTTTTCTTTTGAGCTGCAACTCGTAATACAAACCGTATGCTCTGTACCTCAGTCAGTCTCTTCTGTATTATATTCTGAGAGCTGACTTTGTTTCATTATGGCATGAGGGAAAGCAGTGCAGTGTGCTTCAGTGTTCCTAGCAGTTCCTACTCAGAAGAGAACCAGAGCTATGTGGTCGTGCAAACTGTAAGCAGGTATTGTAGGATTAAAAAAAAAAAAAATAGGGACAGAGAAAGAGAACAGAAAGGATAAATGTAAACACATTTCTTCATCAGATCCACAAACACTAACACAAAAATGAAGTTCTTCTAAAAATTTGATTTATATTTAAAGATAAAAATGAGTGCCATATTAAGAAATAGGAAGCTTTTATCCAGTGTATCAGAAAGCTCTGATTCTGCAGTCTGTTCTCCTGTACTAGTTCAGTTTTACCTGTCTACCAGGAGGCATTGTAACAGAAAGGAAGAGTCTGAATAGAACATGTCTTTGCTATTATTTATGCTTCCTAAGCTTAGGAAACACTTTAGATAATTTGCTGAAAGCACACTGGCTGATGAAAAATACTGTTTATAGTTATGCTAATATAGAAATAATGGCATCATTTTGGAAAAGGGTCTTTCCAAGCTTTGCAGCTCTGGTAGCATGGAGAGTTCACATCTGGCACCAGAAAACAGTGGTCATTTTAGACCATTTAGAGCTCACGTTACGCTGGGAGTTGCTCATCTTTGGAGCTGTCTTTCCAGTGCTTGACAAATCTCACTTCCACTCTCCTTTTGTGGTAACAGGAGGTACCCTAGCCACTCCATCCCTACCAGCTCCCCCAGTATAGCCAAGTACATCACCAGCTGCTGCAACTCTCATCTACAAATTGTAGGAAGTATACCATGCTGTTTTTCTGTGAACAGTTAGAAGATGTCAGTAACACACTCCCAGCTTACAACTGACATGTCAGTACACTTCCAGTGCTTTGCAACACAGATACTTGACCTTTGATTCTAATTATACTTTTATAGTGACTAAGCCACAAAGTCTGGATATTTTAGCACAATTCTTCTTGCGAAAGCAAACCAAGGCATGAAATATGTGCAAAGCTGCACATGTCACCAGAGAAAAAGAACTAGCATGGGACCAGGTGTTACAGTATGCCTGTCTTTTAAATGAACCTGAAATTATTGCCTGCTTTCCTCATCAAAACTGCTAATAAATGATAAGCTTTTGCTAAAGATGCCGTGTCTTTGGTACAGACCTCCAATTAGGCACCAAATTCACCTTATTCCATAATAGTATCTTAGCATCTGACAACAAAGCCATGAGGCTTTTAAGCAATTGTCCCCTTATGTGTCCAGGTATCATTAACTAATCAGTGGACTGCTGAGGGAAACTACAATGAGCTGAAAAGAGGGAATATACTCCTATATCCATGCCTTCTAGAAAGAGAAATCAGTGTATTCCAGAAATGGCATTTTCCTGATAGATCTGTATGCCTGCAAAGCAAAGCAAAGATTGCACATAGGGAATGAATACTGCATTCGATTATTGTGGCTTTATGGCATTAGCTTCAAGCAGTGATAATGCCCTTTAGATACTCCAGTTAGGGTCTTAGACTCGCCGGACAACCTTGGCATTCATCATGAAATCTCGGGCTTCAGCATTCTTTGTTCGTGGCTGTTTCATTTTCCAGTAGGGTGATTTGTAAACTTAATGTCTTGTCTTTTATCACGTGTGGAAGCCATATAATTCACGTAGATTAAATCTTTTGCCCTGTGAATAAATGTGGATCTGATATTTCATCTCAGAGTGGATATTAAGAGCTGAACAAATTTGCTGCTCTTTGGTAAAAGAAGTTGCCAGCCTTCTACCTTGCAGGAAAATGACCAAGCAAAACTGGCTTGTTCACAGAAACTGAATTGCTCTAGGAAAATGTCATGACAGATTGCAAGACTAAATTTGTCATCAGTCTGGTAGGACAGCCTCATTGCTTGACAATCGTAACAATCTAGTTGTCATATGGACTTTGAAGATGTGTGCAGCACCAATTCCAAACCCTAAGGTTACAGTGGTTTCCTGAAGAACTTACCAAAACGTAACACAGGAGCTTATACAAGACAGAAATATCATCAGCACCAAACCTACTATGAATCCATTTGCTAGGAGCCACAAACTTGCAGGGCTGTGTTGCCCAAAGAAGCAAAGACAACAAAGCTTGTGACTACTGGAGAGAATGTTTTCCCAGGCAGAGATGTCTCCAAATTGAATTTATGGACTATTGAACTGCCAACATTGTTTCTTAAATAAAGGGAAGGTAGATGCATGGAGTCTTCTCCGTATTCCTAGAGACAGGCACTATAGTAAATGGTTTCATTTGATAGGCAACACCTTCATAACTTTTGTTATTAAAATAAACCAATTATGCATAATAGTATAAACGAGTTGTATTACTTCTGAAGACATTGAAATGAATGGATAAAAACAAAGCTGGATGCTGAAGTCTTTGGTCACACATATTAAATATTCGTATATTATTTTGGATTAAAGCATTTCTCAGCTATAATGCAGACTAGCTGTTCTGTCTCACAGTGTATACTTAGCAAAGTTTTAAGGCATAAACACTTCTTAATATACTTTTAGGATTTTGTGAAACATCCAAAACCTATGATAAAAATCATAAAAACTTTTCACCTTGTGAGAGCTAAGTAATCATCAAATATTCAGAGGAAGTGGAGGCTGACTGTGTTTTGTCTTGCTAGAAAGTGGTATGAAAGATTAAAGAACCATCATGTAGAGTAAGGGAAAACCATTAAGTGAAAATATGTGTTTAACAAAAAAGAGAAATGAATTGAAAACTATTTCAAATGTACTGGTTTTTTTAAGATTCGAGGGCCTCAGGTCTGCTGTACTACTGTAGATACAAGGGCCTCTAGTCCTTTGTCTTCCTACTTTACAACTAGTAGGTGAACAGTTTGCAAGCAGTTTGCAGATACCCTAGGCAGTATGCTCAGCTTAGCTTTGTAACATTGAAATTTGTCTTTTGTCGAAAGGATAGATTTATTTCTTTTGCACTCACATGGCCGAATTCTGCCCCTGGATGTGTACATTATGTATCAGGTTGCCTCAACCAAAATGACAGAGTTTTACTATAATACAAGATTGAGATGTTAGCCTGTGGACATAAGGTGAGCCGTTTGCCGTCTGGTGAAATTGTTTGTATTTTGGATGCAAGTGAAACAAACACATTTTAGAAAGTAGAGTCAGTTGCAAAAGGAAAAGAAACCTTGAAAATTACCAGCTTTATTTTGCCATATGCCTCAAGCCATAAATGATTGATTTATATGAAGAACTTCTGCTCTTCCTCAGCCTCAGATATTATATTATAAAAGCTAAGTTTTCTATTTCCACATTACTGAAAAAATACTTTGTTTACAGAAACAAACTCAAAGTGAAAAGCAATGACTATTCACAGCATAAGAACTATACACATTGTGCTACCCATACACTTCTCCTATTGGAATAATTGCTAAGTAAAGTTAGTAATTAAAGATTTTTTTCTTTCCTTTTTCTTCTCTTTTTTAATGGTCCTTCTGTAAAGAAAACATTTCTTTTTCTCTCCTCTGGAATCTGGCTGGCAGCTTCCATTGCTTAAACTTCAGCCTTGTCTTTGCTACTATTCCAACTCTGCTCGGCAGCAAGGATGCTCACCTGGAAGTGCACAGTGTAGCGTAAGTCGCCGTTTCCTCCCCGGCATTTGGGAATGTCTCTTCCTGCCCTTGCATCTGCTCTGAGCAGTTGTGCCCACACCGCCGAGCTGGCTCTGATCTGCAGTCGGCAGGGGCTTGGGACAGTTCTGCAGATCAGCTGTCACGTGAATAGCCCAATGTTTTTCGCCACACGTGCCTATCAGTAAACATCTCATATAGGAGGGGATTGCAGCCATAAACTTGATGAGAGTCAAGAACCCGAATCCTGTATCTTGTGAAATTGTGCTTTTAATAAAAAGAGAGTTTTGCTGTGCTAACCTGAGTCCTGATAGTACTCCCTCTTTGCTCTCCAGTTTGCATCTTCATGCAGTGTGTGATTTTTCTTTACTTTCTGTCCTTCTGTAATGGTTGAGTTCTAGTTCGACTAAAGAGCAAGCTGTTTATGAACTATTTCATCTATTTTCAAGAAAGCAGCCAAGGATTTTAATTTTTTTAATGTGGCTTTTTTATATTACTTAACAATAGAGTTCAAGATAAAAATTAATGTATTGACATTGCCTTACTGAAATGGTGGATATGTAGATGTATTTTAAATTGAAACAGCAATCATTAGTGTTGCCATATGGATGGCTAGACTTAACTGCATATAAAAATATATTGACATGGGAGTGAAGTATCTGCAGATCACCACTAAATTTCTGTCGTGGTAAGACAAACAGCTATACCTTCCTCTAAATTTAGTGCTAAAGGCATACACAAGATAACCACAAGAGCACTCAGATTGATACCAACATTCTTTATGTACTTCTGTGGCTTTCTTGAGACCCAATAAAGTTCTTTACATTTTGTAACTAAATAAAGGAATTCAAGATTTTCAGTGATGTCTGTGATACTGTCTGGCATTTTTCTGATGATTATGTTTTTATAATGGTATTTTGTTTGTACAGGGATCTTTATTATTGTCACTGGGTGCTATACACAGAGCTCTGTGTTAGTGATTTTGGTAGATTGCCTTCAGAAAGTTGCAGATGCTCTTTTTCGTTCTTCTTCATTAAAGGAAATGTAGAAAGCTCAAACCAGCTCTTAGGAGTTTTATTCCAGGACATTACGGATAATGCCTTAGGCAAGAGTAAAGTATTTCATGTATATGTAGGACAGCCTTCACGCACCTATTTCTTTTGTCTCCTTGCTATTGCTATATTCGTTTTGTTGTCCATATGTTTCCATCTTAAGGGATAGTTCTACATGGAGATCAGGATAACTGTTTCCATTTTTAAATACTGAAAGAAGTTGCAAATTCTGCTGAAGCAAATGGGTATATTTATTGTAGTTTTAAATAGCTTTTTGGTTGTACCAAGGGTAAAATTGTTTCAACAATACACAGTTATGTAGGTAATCCTATGGTCTGCTGAACATACTGTAAGGAATAATGTGTCTGTAGTTATAAACATTAGACTTATACTGAGAGATTCAAGCAGCATCATAAACAATGGGTTTGAATCCTGAGTCATTTGTTCGTGTCATTGGAAAAGGTAAATGGAATTATTGCCTTGTTTTATGTGAATTCACGGGGAGTACTTTTATATATGGGTCATGATTAATGGCTGTGAAGCTGCCAGAAGCCTCCTAGGCTTTGTTCTGTCATTTGTGACTAACTTCTATGTTTTTAAACTTGCTACTGCAAATTTATCTAGATAAAGTTTGGAGTGGTGACTTGGCATAAACTGTAAAAATAGATGTCATAACCATGCTTTAGACTTCCCTCTGCCAGAAGGCAGAAACTCCATAATAAGAATTTCAGCTTTTTAAGCTTTTTGTTTGTCTTTTTAAAGCGCTCTTACAAATATGTAGTGTGGCATTGCACAGCACACATAAACACTACCTGTTTTGGTCCTGCATCTATAACACTGACATATAGTGCTTCCTTCTAGTGACAGGTGACATTTTGAGCCAAAGCCTAATTTAAATAAACAGCCTTTGTCTTTATTCCACAGTTTTTCATGTGCCCTGAATCTGCTAAATTAAACTATCAACTGGTACTGAGAAGAGGCTTTCTGACGAGACATTTGGCACTTCTGCTTCTTATCAGGCAGTCTGGTTAACTTGAAGCTTTCACTACGCATCTTTGCACAGCCACAGGAATAACCAAAGGTTTCCAGCATCCTTGAGCTCCCTCATTATCCCATTACGTGTCTGTCTGTGGTGGGTACTCTGCGCTTCCCAGAGGCAGCTGAGAATAGCTGGGGTCTTTGTTCCGCTCTCCACTTCTTATTGCATTTTGCCAAGGGCAACGGAGAGAAATTAAGAAAACCAAAAGTGTGTTTTCCTGTTTGTGTGAGCCAGCAGCTTTTACTACACCTGATACTTAGGAAGCAAGACAGCAAGGATGGAAATTCTTGGGATGCCTCCAAAGCATAGGACTTTGTGTCAATGACGATACAGGGCACGTGCCCAGGGGTACAGGGTAATCCTGTGGTGACCATCTCTGCTGGGGCATGCGCATGTTCAAACACAACCCTAAGTGGGAAGGATGACAAGTTCCCTGAATATGATAGGAGGTTAACCATATATGCTCCAACCTCCTGGTGTTAGTAACAGTGTCGTATTTTGAGTTTGGGTGACAGTTTCATATTTGACGGGAAACTTCAGAGCGCGTGAGACTTGTCTGTCTTACCTCTTCCACCTACAGTTGTATTTATCCACAGTCCTGTCCTGTTAAGGCAAAACTTGCCTTTCCTAGCCTGTGTTCCCTAATGGGCTTCAGGTATGGCTGGGAGCTTTTAAGGTCCCATTGCTGTAGCAGAAAGCCACTACAGGGATCCCTGTGCACCACAAGGCTCTCTCTGTGGGGCATTGCTGTGCTGCAGCGTGCGGGAGAGGGCAAAGGATGCGTGTCTTCTGAACTTGCAGATCTTTCCTCAGGGTACTGGGCTACAGAAGATTGGCTGTGACAGCCACACATACGGCTACGCAGTGGCTGAATTCACTCGTGTATTCACATAGAAAGCAGCTACTCTTGGGCTTGTAGAAGGATTTTTCTTCTCTCGTTTTAGCTCGTAATTTAAACCTGATTTTCTCCAGTGCTTTTTGTGTGGCCGTATTGAACATCTGTAACACATCCAAGAATGGTGCCTTTTTTGTTGGTTGCACAAGCCGGTGTTAGAAGAAGCCTCAGATCAGTGAAGTTACATCAACAACGCTTTTGTAGCATGCTAAACATCATTATATCAGTTACCGCTTAAGTGGTTCCATGCTGTTGCCTACTGAGTTTTTTCTTCTGTCATAAGCAAGGACTGCATCATGAGGGACCAGTCCAACCCCTATTCACTTATATTCTTAACAGTAGTAGAAATTAGATGCAATGTTCAGTGGAAGGGCTGAAGTGGACTTAAATGCTTCTGAGCTGTCATGTGAGCACCTTCTGCTTTAACTCTGAAAAGGCCTGATTTTTTCTGGGTTTGGTGGTGCGTTTTTTTCCAGTTGGGAGCTGCTTCTGCATTGGAATACTTGTAAATAGCATTAAGGTAGTGAAATCCCCATATAACTAAGGAGTAGGAAAACCCTGGTCAAAATATTTTCTCAGAGGCCTAACAGTAATGTGCTTTAAGGCTTCTTGAAAGTTCTGTCCATGCAAACTCCCTGTTTAATTTAATTCTTAATTAAAATAATTATTCTGTAGCAAATCTAACTAACTATTTAGCAGGAGTAAAAAATGTCTGTGTCTTTAATAATTTTGCAGACTTACAGAAGTGTAGTTATCAGAAGAAAGATGTTCTTTCTTGCATATTTCCTTTTTATATGTCAAGAATAGTCTTTTGTAATTTTCTAAAAAAATATTGTTTTAATTACCATGGTTACATGCTGCTAGCACTGATACGATTTAGAGCGATCGCTTTCTGCTCCAATACTTAATACACTGTGAATTTATCAAAAATTAAACCAAAAAAAATTTGTTTAGTGCAGAATTTTTTGTCTCTCTTAGTCTGCTGTTTACTGAGATCTTGATACTGTATTCTTCATTCTGGGAACACTCAGTTGTACCTGCATCCAACCTAAATATTCGAAATACTGAAGCCATCTGTGGTTAGTTGGCCTTGGCTGTCTCTGGCTGCCAGACGCCTACCCAGTTGCTCTCTTACTCCACCTCCTCAACAGGACAGGGGGCCAAAATAAGATGGAAAAGCTCATGGGTCAAGGTAGAGAGAGGGAGATCACTTACTGGTTACCATCACAGACAAAACAGGCTCAACTTGGGGAAAAATTATTTATTTCCAGATGAAATACGTTTGGGTAGTGAGAAACAAAGACAAATCGAAACAACAGAATTCCCCCCCCTCACAGCCATGCCCTGTGGTGAGTTAGTGGCACGGGGCAGCCCTGGCTGCTCCTCCAGAGGCCACCCCGCAGACCCCCTGCCAGCGCCTGGGCATCGTCCTAACTCACCTGTTTGTCTTGAATTAAGCGCTTGCCTTCCCTGACAGCAGTTTGTCGGCGTTTCTGAAGTCATGTGTTAGTGAAGCAGACTACCGCGTACATTTAGCTTCAGCGCAGTTGTGTGAATTGGTGAGTGTCCTCAGCAGTGGGATAGCTCGAGACGCCCTGACTTTCATGTTGCTTTCCTTTCAACTTTCAGAGCATACTGAAGAAGTAGTAATGTCTTCTTCCGATATAACACCTCTGAACCATAAATATCAAGGTGCTTTACAAACAGAGGATTTAGTTATTCAAATCTGAGGTGATGAGTGGGATTTTTACAATCTTCCCGTGCCAAGTGCCTAAGCCAGAAAATGAGCTGAGGTTTCTGATTGCCCTGGTACGGCGATCTTTCCACCAAGCCCTATCAGCTGTGTGAGTAATACCGATCCACATGGACTTCAGCTGACGGGTTGGATCGGGCAAGTGACCAGATGAGCTTTTGTTGACTTGAAGTCTCTGTCATCATCTTTCTGTCAGTTTTTTTTTCCAATTTGTCTCTTCAGTTGTCCTTTGAGATCCAGTCAGGAAGGCCTCATGGGAGAGTGTTTGCACCTTCTAGTACAACAAGCAATTAATGTTTATAACATCTTACTAATGGCTACTTTGCACATTTTCAGAGTAACTGTTGGAAGTTGAGTTCTGAATGTCACAATCCCATTTACAAGTCAATGAAATTATTTCCTCCTACAAACACAATGTAGTTTAAAATGGAGTTGTGCTACTGGCAGGCTTACATAACTACAAAGCAGATGCTCAGTAGTTGAGAAACTTCTTGCTGAACTTGGGTATGCATTATATGAATATTTCTAGATTTTGTGTGCATGTGTGTACTAAATCCAGCAAACCATTTTTATGTGCATGTAGATTACTAACAAAAAAAATAAGCATCATCATAATTCAAGATTATAAGAGATGACCCCTAAACCATTCTGCAAATGCAAAAGCAGCAGCTCGTCTGCTGTCACCATCTTGTTTGGCGCAATTCTTAGTTGCAAACACGAGCTTACATTTCCTATCTCACAAATGCAGATTTTGATACTTGAAATGTGTGGTTTGTATCTTTCTCGTTATTTCCTATTTTCTAAAATTAAACTATTTTAAAACTTTATTTTAACTTTTAAATAAGGACACCTCTGTGGCTATTCAATGATCAGAAGCTATGGGAGCTGCTGATTTTGGGCTGTTGTATGCTCTTGTTGCTTTTTATGCCTTTGGGTTTTGGGGTTTTTTTTGCTTCCTTTTTACTTTCTTCCCAGTTTTGGTAGTGAAAAGCACCCTTAAAGATGAAAACCTGAGCAATCCACAAACTCCATGTAAATTATTATCCTGAATTTTTTACTTTCATAATCGTGATAGAGACAGAGGAAAGCCTGTGATGAGAAACTTCTGTTCTTGGAAGAAAACTGCATGATTTATAACAGATGTCAGCAATCTATAAATTCAAATTAGAGTAACATATAAATAGTGACTGTATAGCACTTGTTTTTTTATTGCTTTGTGTATGACCTTTTTCAGAGTAGCAATTATTTTCCATTAGTTCAGTTCAGTTGGAAAAAAACAATGCTTAATGGACTTTGAGTCGTGGGTCACTGGTGATAGAATTAGACAGTTTTCAGATTTATGTAATTGCTGTCATACGCAGCTCTGTAATTTTTCACACCAGCTTAGTTCTGGTGGAATTTTACCAATCACCTCTTCTGTGTTTTCCTTGAGCTGTGTGGTAAAACTGTGATCCAGGGCTCCTGAGTGACCTGCAGAGCTGGCTTATGTCTCAACGGTAAAGCAGCTGCCTGTCTTTGACCAGTGAAACTGTAATCTGGTCCTGGCCCCTCTCCTTCGCTCGGGATCACAAGTACTTCAGCAGCCTCCCATAACCTCTACTTTCCTGAATATATGATGGTTGCTTTGTGTTCTTCCATGTCAGTTATGGTTCTGGCATAAATGCACACGTTCTTTAATCCATTTGACAGGATCAAATTTAGCAGAGAGGAAGGAAGCAGAAGGACATAGCCGAATGCAAAGTGACCTGTAGCAATTAAAGCAGGGGATGCTGCAGGCAACGTAGGGAAATGTAGTCCTGATAAATGATTAATCTTTATGGCTGGAGAAAGGAAATAAACAACACAGGCTCAAGACCATGTGTGGAAATAAAGCATGGCTTAAAGGAAATAAACTACACAGGCTTAATTAACCTGTGATACACATTACACAAGAGCATGTTTATTTTCATACGTTCTTCTTTATTCTGTGTTTGTATTCCTTTGTCTACTCTTTTTATCAGTAGTATCATAGATTTCTCTATCCAAGGCAGACATCAAAGTCCTAGATATATACATTTTTGTGGGGGTGTGAGGACTCTGTTAAATCTGAAGAAGAAAAAGTGAATAAACTTTGAAGCAGTCTACTATCCACTCTACCCATTTTTTCCCAGCTCTTCTCCATCCTCCTCCACTGGAAGTGTATTTCCATGTTACCAATGTGTCAGAAGCATGGTTGGGCTGGTTTCCGCTGTATTTCGTAGTACGGTAGAACAGTACAAATTCCCTTCATCGGCAAGCATGTTTTCTTATGTTTGCCTTTTACAGGGAATGGTATAGCAGAGAACGCTGGTGGCAAATAACTCAGCTGTCAAAGGAAAATGCAAAGACATTTGCCAGAGAGGGAGCAATTAGGGGGTGTTTTTTAAGAAATTTTCTAGATATTGTGACAGAGCAGAGAAAAAAAAGCTGAGTGTATTCAGCGAACGAAGTCAGTGGTGTATAATCTTAATGTAGGTACTTTTCAAGTGCTTTAATATGTAAAGACATTATGTGTAGTTTTTGAACAGGAAAGATAATCAACAAGAAATTCCTTTCCTACAAGGTGGCCTGATACACATAAAAACCAAAAATTACCTGACCTGTAACATTTATGTCAGTTCTAATGTCTCTGTACATTAAAACATCCAAAACTTGATGAGTTACGTGGATAGCATAGGAGAAGTTTGTAATTTGCTTCTGTTAAGAAAGTCTAAGTAAACTACTGTTCTTGTTTGCGCTAGCTTGAGAAAGGAATCAGAGTTCAATGTTGCAACTGATACTGAGGCCAAATTTATTAGTTACCGACAGTAGACAAAGAGGGTAGTTTAGACTGATGGGTGAAAATGCGCCTTCATTTACTCAGTAGCTAGTAGTTCCTCAGGCTTGCGTGAAGCTCCGGGAAGATTCCTGAGGAAGGGCCTAACTTGAGGAAAGGTAAAGGCTGTACCCAGGCCAACTGGAAGTTACACAGTAGGTTCTGTTGGGAGAAAGAACAAATTTAAACATGATCTTCTCAGCTTTGCAATACTTCTCATTTAATATTTTACTTGCGTGTTAGTAGTAGTTAGCACATAGTAGTGCAGTAGGAAGACAGAATACACTGTTCGCTTTTGACAAGTATGTAAGTTCAAAATTTCTTTTACCAGTTGTTACAGAGAATCGGATTCATTTATCAGGTTTATGCATTTGTGAGTTATTTGTCAAAACTGATCTCGCTCTGCATCGTTTGGTTAGGGTTGATTGCACATGTCAGATTAGAAAGAATGGTAAATATTCTTTTCAGACGAGTAACATTGATTGGTGGCATTTTCTCTTTTACATAGATTTATATGACCATGTTTTCCTGTCATCTGGGTTCAATAAAGGCCTGTTCTCAATCCCCAATTTAGCTAACACTGCTGTACATAACAGCTCTGAATTAATGTGAATTGTCAGTAGCAATAGGCCACAGTAATAACCAGAACTCGCTGCTACATCTTATTCTGACTGATCTATGAAACAGCATTGCCCATTTATTCCTTTGCGCAACATAATAAACAGTCTCTGGGCTTCTACTTTCATGGTGGGTACTGAGCAGCTGAAACCTTCACTAATTTACACAATGGTTTATCTTTTCTCCAATTGACTTCACGGGTAACTCAGGAAGCTGTACCATAAAACTTAGTGAGTTCAGAACACTAATGTGTCACACAACAGAGCAAACAGTGTGTGCTTTGCCATTAATATTAGTCAGAATTAGAAGGTGATTGGGGCATTTACTGTACAAAAACAAATGTACTGTATTAGTGTATGAAGGGAATGATTTGCCGTACTGCAGTCGTAGATGTATTCCAGCCATTTCCAGGGAAATGGACCATAAAAAAGATTTTTTCCTCACACCAGAACTTCTAAATGTTTATGCTCTTCTCCTGAGTTCCCATTTTTTGACCACTGAGTAGAAAAGCCTATGTTACATTAATGCCATTACACCTGTTCATGTTGCATGGGCAAATGGTGTCTGTTGTATTCATGAATATGCTTAATTGTGAGCCAGCCACCTGCACCATCTCTTACTGTGTCTGAAAGTTTCTGTATTGAGCCTGTATTACCAGATGGTTTCATGTTCAGTAAAGAAAATACTGTTGCGTCGTAACCGTGTGAAGGAGGTATGTCAGGTGGCCACAAGTGCAGTTCCTCAGACCTCCAGCTTCCTTTGGGTTGCCCGCGGCTGCTCAAATATGAGCAGCATCTGGGCTGCAGGCTGTGTAAATTGGTCTAGAAGTCTGCTACCTGTGCCAGCTTCTGAAGCGTGCCACAGGTGTGGAGGTATGTGTTTGGTTAAACGCATCTCTCTGTCAGATCGGGAGATAATGACATCTGCTTAGTTAACATAGGGTGGACATGTGATAGGAAGGGGCACTAAACCAGCCATGTGATCAACTCAGAGGAAGGGTTAAACGCCTGTGATAGATTCGGTCAAGGGGGACAATAAGTGCAACATAATTTTCCTCAAAGATCATTCTGATCCACGTACCTACCAAAGGTAGATTTACCAAAGGTAAAATCTACCAGAAATAGGCACTTTGATTGCCGTCTTACCGTATTAATTTTTCTGAGAGGTATCTGTCACAACCTTTTATTTCTTGTTGATTTACATATTCACAGAGGTTCCTGGGGTGAAGCTGGGATAAATTGTCACTGCCATATGTGTGAAGTGAAAAGTATATGTCTGCACTCTTTATTTTTCATTTCTCAGTTAGATGTGTGCTTCCTTCATGCAAAAGAAAGAAAACCTTAAAAACACATGCTTGTCTGTCTTTCGAACTCTCTAGAATTACCTTGTCATGAAATGTAAAACTAATGTGTAGTTGTAAAAACCACTGCCAGCATTTTCCTCACTAGTGGCTGATGGCTAAGTAGATTTAGAAATGAAAGGGGTTATTATAAAGTGATTACTGAATAGCTAGGTATGTCATTTTAAACAAGTAACTAAAATCTCTGTTGCAGATTCGGAGTGTAATCTTGTTTGTATCATTCATACTTAAAATCTGATTTTGATTGTGGAGGAGTAATCAAGTAATGTAGGTAATTTGACAAAAATATATCGAATGATCTTTTTCTTTCATTCGTTATTTAAATATATTAGAATTTAAATGACTCACCATTCAGAGTATACCTATAAAATGTCAACATATAGAAATATTAGATTCAATTTACATTGGTTCAGATTTAAATTTTACTATAAAGTGAAAAGTTCACATCAGCTCTCTCATGAAAGAAAACCTTGTATAGAAACTAACACTTAAAATATTACTGACTTTAAAAGGGTGTTATTAATGATTAAAAGAATGTTTTTGATGATGAGACCAATGTACTTTGCAACAGTGAATGTCAACCAGGAGATGTAGGCCTTACAGGATGTGTGTAGCCATGAATTGGAGTAGAGAGGAAAAAGTTAAGGAAACTTGTCTCATGCAGGATTATATCACTCATTCATGTTTCTGTATCCAGTGCTTGTAGTAGTATGTTACTAAAAGCTTAAATCCAATGCTGTATCTGGTTTCAAGCAACACCTGCGCTTCTTTTTTGCAAGTGGTGAGCTCATGTCTTGGATGCTTATTAGAATGTACTTTCAATACATCTTCTATAATTGGCTAAACATGGTGGTTCTCTCCCCAAAATTCGTATGTTTTTAACTTGTTTTTCACCTAGAAAAATCACAAAATTAGTTCTCCTAGTGGTAATCTTATTTTAGTACTTATGATCCTTCCGGGAAAAAGTAGACCTCTACTATATCTCACATTTAAATTTGAAAAGTGGGTGAGGATTCATGCTGGCTCATTTTAAGAACTTGGCCTGCTCATTTTACTGCTGTGAGCTGTGAATATGTATTTGATTGTTTTCTGAGCTCCCACATTTTGGAACTAACCAGTTATGTCCACAAAGTACAGAGAGATGTATTGAGTGCTATGTTCTGATGGGTTAGAAATGTGACTGAAAATTAGGATTCCACGACTTTTGCTGATGCTTTGTAACCTTGAGCAGATATATAATTTATTTTGAGCTTCAGTTCATTTGTATGTAAACTAGTAGAAAGGCTACTGTCGTACCTCATACAGATACATAAGGTTTAACTACACAATACTTCTGAAGTGTATGGTATGACAAAATCAGGGGAAGCATGGTCTTGCATCTGGTTCCACACCGAAGAAGAATGGTGTTAGCTATAATCTTACTGACAACAGGGTATTTTGGGAGATGCTAACTTTTCTCTGGCTGGGCAGCTCTGCTAGGTACGTAGGCATCTAGGCAGCTAGGCTGCTGGCACCTCTGGCAGGAAAAAGAGGCTGAGTATGAGCACATGCCGAAACTGGGAATCTTGAAGTTCTGGTTTAGCCTAGAGATGGGAAACTATCTGCAGGGGGATTGCCCCAGGATGTGTTTTTTATACTTAAGTCTTGTCCTGTTGACACCTTCTCTCCATTGTGACACTGTGGATGCTGATCACGTTAGTAAAGGTGCTGGGGAGAAATGTATGGAGGAATCTTACTCCTGCCCCCCCGTGCTCTTAAGTCCGCAACAGGCTAGTGCTCAAAGTTAGCATCCTGATAAATTTATGGTACATACACCCTTGTGTTCATCTTTCTTCACTGGCATTTTGACTGTGGAAGACAAATGAATACAATTAAAAGAATATAATTAAAAAAGAAGAAAATGTAAAAAAAAAAAATTAAAAAGAAGCCTTTTTTCCAGAATTTACTCAAAGAAAAACAGGCATAGTCCAGTTTTCAGCATATAGTAGATATATATAAAACTAATTGTTCCTTCCTTTTCTGGATTGCAGGTGACTATCATTTCAGTTTTGCTGTCTCATAGTTCTTTCTCTCATTAGTGCTGAAGCTCTGCAGGGCTTGCATCCCGGCATTTTTTAAAGTGTCAGGGAGTACATTTAAAAGACTGATAGAAGTGCTGCTTTTCTGTGGGAGGCATCTATTTTTGCAGAAGGAGGGATGTGTTCTTTTCAGAGTGCTATTAGCAAGTAACAGTGAAGGATTGATAAGAATTTTAAATACCATAACTTGAAATCTTTCCAGCAAATGCTGGGTATCTTCTATGGTCATTTACTTTTACCTAAATAATCTTAGTAACTGTTGCTATCAATATCCGTGGCTGCTACGTGAAAGGAAGTAGAGATATCCCAGATGAAACCAAAGTTTCATGTTTTTTTCCAAGTTTATGATTGTTCTTGGCTGCTTTTAACATTTTTTGCTTCCTGCCACAATATGCTGTGGTCTTAGATGAGTAAGATGACGAACCTATAATGTGCCTCTCTTTACTCCAGGGGTTGTTTCTGGATCTTCCACAGCTTCGTGTAGCTTAGTGTTTGGTTTCACTTCAAAATGATTGGACTCAGCAGGGCAATGACATCAGCAACGTAATATCAGGATTGATTTTGCTCATTTTATGAGTCATTTGTCCCTTTTTTTCTTTGTTTGACTCCTCTTTAATTGATTCCTTTCTTTTATAACCCAAATAATGGACAGTGTGAAAAGTCATCAAGGTGAAGTGCCCCTTTTGTTTCTCTAGTCCTAACCACAAAGCATTTTATAATATTGACAAACTGGACTGCTGCTTTGGATTTGAGATGCAGCTGTGTAAAACCAATGTGTTTTTATTGACCTAAATAAAAATTTGTTAAAAAGCTGTGAATTTATACCACCTAAAATATTGCCCATTGTCTCTTTCCTTATTGCACTCTGCAGTTTTTGGCAAAACAGGATTCAGAAAACCCTGATCTATTACCAGATTTGATAAATCACATAGTATTTTGAGCAAAGAAAAGCAGTTTTTGAACTTCAATCTGTTGTTGAAGACCTCAAAGAGGTTACATGTGATCTTTCACAAAGCTGTCTGACCAAGTCTGCAAACAGTCTCAAATTGTTTGCAGTCATGTGTAGATTGGATAATGAATCAAATAAAATAAGGACAAGCCAAATAAAATATTTTATCTACTTTCTTGTTTGGTGTTGACTGTAGATGTAGAAGTCTTGAGATTTGTTTTCTATAAACAAAAGAAACACTGTTACTTTACAGCAGCTGGCTCACGAGACATATAGTCTGTTCCCCAATAGATGAAACGATATTTCACCCCTGTGGATGAAATGATATTTCATTACCTCGTGATCTGTGCCCCTGAGGCTTAACGTAATATTTAGACTACTGAGGAGCAGCAGAGTGTCTGCTTATCTGAAGAACTGTAGAGTGTGTAGGGAAGTCTGACTTTATAACATCTGCAGGTGGGGTTTTACCAAGTAAAGAGAAATACAGATAAAATATGGTGTGCATAAGTGTATATATAGTAAGAGTTGTAATCTTCATTGTTAAAAAATGCTTTGGTGTTTAATATTGTAGTTTCTCTGTGGGGAAAAGTGAACTTCCCGTGTCTCCTCCTCAGCTGTTCTGTTTTGTTCTCCCCTGGAAGGTATTTGTGATTCAGTAAAGTGCACTGGCAGCCTGATCGCTTTTACCAGTGCTGGTGAACTCTTCAAGCATGTGTTTGACTTAAAACACAAGAAGCCTTGTTTGAAACAAATGACATGTCTCAAATAGTCCGCTGAATCAGATGCGGCCCTGACATAGTGTGGGGAATCTAGTCTAAAGTTTGTGTGTGCTTGTGGTCTCCATCACTGCAGTACGCAAGTTCATTGCAGGCGTTCATGAAATTATATCCGATACCCTCTGATACTGATGTTACAGTACTATGACTCCCACTTTACTCAGAGGGAATTGGTGTGAAAGGATGTTAAGTAATTTGAACAAGACTGCTTAGGCAATCTGTGACAAAGCCTGTACATTTGATTATAATTAGTTAAATTTTGTGTTTAAAGGAGCTGTAGTGGATAATATCTTAAATCTCAGATGATGCAAGTTTCATCTTGAACTTTTACATTTTCTTGTTCTGTTCATCCTTTACTGCCTGTGGAAGGACGATAGAGTCCAATCTGGAATTTAAATCACAAGAGCTGTGATTACAGAGCTAAACCACACTAACAGTTTGCCTAGATGAGAAGCAAATTCTTCATTGCTGTTGTTCAGATGTCATTCTAATGGTACCTAACACATCCCAGATGTCTGCAGCTGCTAGAGTATCAGCGAGTGGCAGAAAATCACCATGCCATTCCTTCATCTCTTATTTCAGTAGGTCTGTGCAGTCTGTGGTGAAAAGACAAAACGTCCAGTCTGAGTTTTCATTCTGAACCCAAGATTTTGATGATCAATGACAGGATGCTAAAAATACACTTAAATGTCTCTGTGATTCTGAAATTGAGTTTCTGAAAAAGCACTGTACTTGTGGTAAGAGGTAAAGTGTAAAGTTCCAGAGAAATGAGCTGTGAATTGCAGCTGCAGTGGAAATTGATCCTGTCTGTCAGTCTCTGCTCCATATTCTCGGGAAGACAGAGAGGAGCAGAGAGGGAGTCAAGATCGCCGATTAAATGGGATGCTAAAGTGCCAGGGGCTAGAACGGGGCTTGGTGGTCCCTCAGGTCAGAGCTGCAACTGTCAGACTTCGCTGCTTGATACCCTGCTGATGCAGGCAGAAGGAGAGCAGGATGAAAAACGCTGCAGGCGCCAGCAGGGGAACGAGGAAAGCTACCTGGCTAAGCTTCAGGCATGACAGGCAGCCTGCTCCTTTGGGAGGAAAACCTCTTCTCTTAAGAGTTAGTAGGCCTTATTTTCCCCATTCTCCTCACGATTCGTACCAGTGAGGCATAAGAGAATAGCTGGAATGCTGAGAAGCAACAGAGGCTCGGTTCATCTAGAGAACTGCGGAGTGAGTGGAGAGGTCTGGCTGTATAACCTCCCTGCAGGTGGGCCTTTACCAAGTACAGAAAGAACAAAGGTTCAACGAATAGCTGTTGTGGTATGAGGTGTATGTGTTGCATATAATATAATCAGTATGGCGAATTAATCTCCTTATTCATCTTTTACTCTGAAAAATGGGATTTCAGGTGTGATTAGCACTGTGAAATGATACTTCTCTATGTAGCTATGACTTACCTTACTGGATGCAAGGTAACAGCAGCAGACCATTGCTAGCATGACAACCTTCAAGTACTGCATGAATAGTGCAAGTCTCATGAGCACAACAGCAGCATCTCTATAGAATGCTTACTTTTTCACTTGAAGTTGGGAACTTACTATGGGAAAGTGATAAAAAGATCCTCTGGAAAATAAAATCGGCGAAATGAAGTCATCATGCTTTGGTAATTAATTCAGCTTTCCCTTTTAAACCATAATCATGAGCTGTCATTCGTTTTGTGTTGCTTAGCAGGTTTCTTTCTCCGAGTATCCTGCGTCCTTCTTGATGGAGTTCATATACTTTCTAGTGTACTGGAAGCGATGTACTGTGCTCTCAGAACCATATCACATTAAATGTTTCCTCTGAAGTATAAAACAGTACCTCCAGAGAAAGCCCAGTACTAACCTGATCAAATGGAAACTTCTTTTTCTATCTTTTGTTGCAATAACTGCTGTTTTTCGTGTCTGTTTTGAGACACATGTTTTTTAATCCCAAATCTCCATTGTTAACTTAGCCTTTTTTTTTTGGTTAAAAGTAGACATGTTTCTCTTTCCTGCTTGCTGTATGAATTAACTACATTTAACCAAAAATTGTCCTGTACTTGAAGTGTATAGATCTGTTATGACTGAGAACCAAACTATATAGAGCAGATGAGAACTGATATATACAGGTCTGTAATGAAGTCATATCTGATAAAAGAAAAAAGTGTGGTATTGGAAAGAAAAATAAAATAAAGCAAAGAAGTAGTGGTACTTCAGGAATTAGGTTTTTCTGATGAAAGAAATAATAAAGCAACATCTATTCCACTTACCACGTCCATTCTGAGAATTTAAAAGTGAAGTTGAGGACACAAAGTGGGTAAATTCTTTGGAGTACAGGCTTATATTTTCAGAGGCTCTTTCATGGACAAATCTCTTTGGAATATTCAGCCTCTCTTTCTCAGTGGACATCCTCCATAAACCAGTGGTTGTCCCACCTAATGTGTCATATAAGATCTTGCTGTATTTTTCTTTATATGTCTTTCTCTGCTGTGTCCTAGGACTTTGTATATCCTGCCTCTCCCTTTCTTTCCACGAAGTGCTGTCATTGACTGGTTGATGCATTGGCTGATTGACACGCTACACTTACCCCATGAAGGGGGGTCCTTAGGGCCCTATCAGTTGCATAATCTCTGAATGAGTGGTAAGAAAACCAGGTATGAGCTGCGTAGCTATCAGATACTGTAGATTACAGAATCAAGTCAGGAAGCAAAGCAACCAGGGTATTTGCCTTGTCTGATCAGCTTAATCCCATGAATATCAACAAAAGCTGTATTGTCTTCATCTTTTACAATCTAATCTCTTTTTTCCCTTGCCTGTTTTGTTAGAAGTGAAAATGTGTCTGTCATTCTCATAGCAATTACTTCAAGATTTAACTAGAGGGCTAACTTGTACTTTTTATTAAGTTAACGTGACATAAGAGTATCTTCCTCCTGGGCGGAAATCTGGAGAAGTTTTGATCCAGTTTTTTTGTACAGCCACTCAATTTCAGTTTTAAAATGCTGCGAATTAGTCTTATGTCTCTAATAAAATGATTTCTCAGCTCCCCTGTGAATTTCCTGATGTGCCTACTACGGAACTAACAGACTGTTCCGTATTCTTGCCGCTAGGAACTTCGTTCAACTGCTTAATGTTGTATGTCAGGGTCACCTCAGTTTTGCTGATTTTCTAGTCCTATTCAGCCCGTTCAGATAACATTACAGTTACACAGTACCCATCAAGTCCTTTGCTATTCACAGTCTCACCTAAATGAGGAAATGCTTAGAAGCTGATATGAAACCAAAAAAAAAGAAAACTCATTTTTCATGAAATTTATGTCTGAATTATGCAGAAATGAATGCTTGAGGAAGACATGAAACTCTTAGGACTTGCCAGTCTTTGACTTTTGCTTCTCTTTAATCTTAATTGTTGTAGCAACAGAAAATATCCTAAACACCCCGAACACCAGGATTCTTACCTGGGGTATCTGAGTATGGAAGCAGGTAAATGGCTCTCTACTAATTTATCCTTGGGGAGGACATTTTTACCATTCAGTCTGGTCACTAGAAAGGAGACCAGGATTATATCTGTGATTGAATTTGTTTTATTTGCCATTTTGTCACCAAGTGGCAAATATTCTGTACTGGTGATCAACACTGTTGGGTAGTGGCAATTAACTAAAATAAAAAAAGAAGTGGGAGGATTTAAAAGAGGAAAAAAATACCCTGCTTTGTAGATGTTAGAGAGAACAAGCAATTTCTTAACACCTTTTCTTCAAGGAGTAAAGATGAATAACATCTTTGAACAAATATTTCAAGCATGCAGGGATTTTATTAAAAAGTAAAAAGATTAAATCCTGTGTAAATTGTTCAGAACATTCCTAGTGAAGACATGTTGATTAATAAACATAAAAGAGGAAGTTGCATATTAATTTGTTTACGTATAAAAGGCTTCTAGCTCATTAAAAGTCTGCTAAGCATTTAACTAGTGAAGCAGTGGATAAAACCAGACACTGTCTTTAATCTTGCTGAGGGCTCCAATGCGAAAAAAAAACCCCAGATTATTGCTAAATATGTATAATATCGCGACTAATTACAGTGTTTTGAAAATGTGGGGGTGCGTCAACTCAGTGGTTTTGTTGTAATATGGTGGAAATTTGGATTCACTTTTCTATCTCAGTTGCTGCGACCAGTAGGACTCAAGAAAATTTAGCTTCATCAACCACAGTCTTCGGTTCTTATAGATAGCCATAAGTTATTTGGTATGATTTTGTTAGATGTGATTTATGTCTGGTTATCAAGTGGGAGGTCTCTAGGAAAGCTCAGATGCGGGAGGATATTGGCTGATGTGCCTCCTGTCATTTCGTTTGATTCTTTGCTAAACCACTACTACCAGCTAAGGCATTTGCACTGTTTATTTTAGATGTGGTTAAAAAAAAAAAGGAAGCTATTAACAACTAATGTTTATGGGAAAAGAACCCTATGGGCTATTTTAAAGGAATTGAAATATTAACTTAATGTCCTGGCCAAGTAGATTGAGTAATTGCATTCAGTCTAACTTAAAAATGAATGAATACAAAATGGCTGAAGAACAACGTAACACTTTTTCTTTGTATAGACAGTCCCGAGTGAATATCACCAGGTATTTGCAAGTTTTCATTAAAATTACCATTTCTTTCTAGATACTTGTTTTGTGAAGGTTTTTGCTCCAAGAAGTGTTAACACAAAGTAATTTTTTTTAAGAATTCGACATATTTATTTTTTTGCAAGCGACAGATATGTAAAAAAGTAAGCGTCATTTAAATCGTGTCATGCAGTTGGAGTTTCAGCATAAAAACTTTCTGGTATTTTGTTTGCTTTTCATTTTTTTATCAAAGACACTTCTCTCTCCTTTTCTCACTGTTTTTTTTCCTGTTTTTACAGAGACCTACAGTTTTATTATCATTTGCCCTATGAGAGTTAAAGCAATGAATTTCTGTTTCTGCTTGTGTGCCATATTTATAGATCTGTATAGCTTCTTACTGCTCATGTTACTGTTATAACATGAATAAATAATCTTACCAGAATTATGTTGGTAATTTTGCAGATCCAATGCGTGGGCCACGAAAACTAGAGGTTATGGAGATCAAATCTAGACAAATCACTATTTGCTGGGAACCATTTGGATATAATGTCACACGTTGCCATCGATACAACCTCACAGTCCACTACCGTTACCAGGCTGGAGGGCAAGAGCAAGTGAGAGAAGAAGTAAGCTGGGATACAGAAAGTTCACATCCCCAGCACACAATTACTAATCTATCACCATACACAAATGTCAGCATCAAATTAGTACTAATGAATCCCGAAGGACGAAAAGAAAGCCAAGAACTTGTAGTACAAACTGATGAGGATGGTGAGTTTTTGTATTTATAAATACATATACTGTGTGCATGGATACTACCTCATAGTCAATACACTTTTCTATAGAAGTGCATGTTCTGCTTTCACTAAAATCTGTATCAGATTTTCCACCAACTTCAGCAGTTTTAGGGCAGTAAGGGGTCCATTAAAAGTGTTACAGTGATCTTTTACATAACCTGTAACATCACACATCATTTAATAATTTCATTAAACTCATGACTTGTGCTTGAACTGTCTTCTGCCTCTTAAAAGTTCCAGTATCAGTTCAAAGACATTTCAAGTGGTTGTCCACAGTATCCTCATGTAAGATTTTCTACTGAGTGGTATGCTCAACATGAAATATTTGTTCTTGATTTGTGGTTTCAATTTCTCTAGTTTTGGCTTTACAACCACTGGATGCTGTTAGTTGCGCATTTAGACAATGTATTGCACATACGGACTTTCAAGTATATAAATATTCCCTTTTAGTAATTTTTGATTAACGTGGGGGTTTCAGAACTCTTTTTTTTATTTTGAGCAACAAAGTAATTTGTGAGTGTCTTTTCTGGAAGCGCAGACAGCAGAATTGGCTACTTTGTCTCTGTAATGCTCTAGTAATATTGAAGGAAAAGGTTATACCATCCTCCTAAGTGCTCTGTGATATTGTTGTGGTTGTACATGCAGAGAGCTTAGTGGAGCTATTAGCTATGATACCAAAATGGGACTCCCTTGTTGAACTGATCGTGGACTAGGCATCAGTTTTACCTTTCCAGAACACTGTGCTGAGGTATAGCCTCTTAGGGGTCTCTACAAGTGTACCTTAGTTTTTTTGACTTTGCTTTTAGCCATTTTAAAATGCATACCACTCAAAGAAACCTTGTCAAATGACTAGCATTGCTTTATGTAACAGATCTGTCCTCCTCCCATTTTTATCGTCTGCAGTCTGGACAGGAATGGCTTTGTATTACAGATCAATGATAGATTTACTGCAAACATGTTGGAAAGATTTGTAGATTTGTTCCTCTTATAATAAATACTTGAAGTCTGTCATTTAAACCCATTAAATCATTTAATATACGCTATATTGGTTTTGTGTAGTAGTAATTTCTAATCAAAATATATGAGGGAATAAATTAAACAATTTAGGAATGTATACTTGCTAATGCAGCAGATTTGACAAAGCATAGCTAACAAAAAAAAGGTTTAATTAGAATTAATTTTGCTGTCATCCTCTAATTTTGATTCACTTCAGTTGTAGGATGACAGAGCTAAAGATTGTTATCAGGGCTGTTTATGGATTTTCTCTGAAATTTTGCATAATACTTTCTTATTCCTGGCCCACTGGAACTTGCTGTTATTCCAAGACCTATTAAAAACTAGCATCAGAGGTTGAGAGAACACCTTGAACAAAAATTGTAAATTTTTAGTATGCCATACACTTTCAGTAAGGTACATAAATCTCAATGTAACACAACAGAGTATACTGACCCAAATAATCATCATCTTTTTTTGACTCGCATAGTCATGTAGGTTGCAAGGGACCTCCAGAGCTCATTTAGTCCAACCTTTTGCTCAGAGCAGATCAAGTGAGAGCAGATTGCTCAAGGTCTTGTACAGCTGAGTTTTGAGTATCTCCAAAGACAGATATCCCACAACCTCTTTAGGTAACCTCTGCCAGTGTTTGACCTACCTTATGGCATAACTGCTCAGAGTTTATAGCCTTCAGACAATTTTAGAGGGTTACCACAGTGCTTTGTTATACTTCCAACTTATTTACACTGTATTTCATTCCTCTCACTTTACGTATAATTCATTAACCCTGTGATTCCAAATGAGTTTTACCAGTTCTCTCTTACTTGGAAGCAAGGTTTAGTGCCCAGACTTAAGGCTGCCCTAAAGCATAATTTTACTGGTCCATACAGGACTGGTAGTTCAGAAATCATCACGTGTGTCCTTGGAGCTTCCCCTTGGTAGAGCAAGGGATTCTGCGGAGAGCTATGGAGAGGTGATTACGAAGTCTCAAACCGTGTGAACTCCCAGACCAACAGCATGGAGGAGGAGGAGGAGGATAGCTTTCTACCAGACCTAGCAACGGGAAGGAGTCACTGGGTGTCTTGCTTTCAGATCTTCCTATTCTTTAAGCATTCGGGTAAATCTCAGTAAGGGGTCTGAGAAGTTAATTCAACCACCTGCTTTCTCTAGCACGTGGAAGATGTTGAGTCTACCCTTTAACTGGATTTTCTCATGTCGTTTGTGGAAAAGTGCTAACCCATCAATGCCTGTTGTCTCACAAGTCCTGTGTACATTTTTCAGGATTTTCTTTCCACATTCCATTGCAAGTGTTGTTTCAGAAATAAAGTAGCTGATACATGTCCATGTGCTGTTTGCACATCTCCTTCTCTGAAAACTGCGTTGAGATTGTCTTGGGGATAAGGTAATTGTTGCAGAACAAACAGGAAACAGAAGTAGGTACCTGAGAGCGGTTGACATACCTGTTACCAGAACCTTGTGACATACCTGACTCTTCATAGGTCATTCTCCTAAATTAAGAGACTTTAAGGAAAATTAATAATGTCAGATTTTCACTGGCTACTTCTCAGTTTCCTTATGTTCACCCTGTTTAGGGTTCAGGCCTAATGTCAGTGAGCATCGCTGTTCCATGCAACATGTGGCTTATTTTTCCAAGCTAACCATTCTAGTTCAGTCTGTTGAAACTATACCTTGTTACTTCCATGCTTGTCCATGTCGTATATGAATTTTTAATATATTTTTCACTATAGGACAGTAATACTGTTGATAAGTAGGTATCACAAATAGATTTTATAATACAAGAATTTATATTTGAGATATCGCCTAGTTCCTTCTAAAAAGCTGATTTGTCCTTTTCTTTCATCAATAGTGTTTTACAGGAAAAGTGCGATGCTCACTAGTTCCTTCTTACACTGAAGGTGACACGTGTGTTTCCTTAATGGTTCTATCTTGTTAAATAAGTCATTCTCCTCCTGAACTACACTGGTCTTATGCCTCAACAGCGCAAATATTAAGCAGAGTATCTCCTGAAATTTTTCTCAGAACAGCTTTTGTTCCTTTTTTTGCTCCTTTAGTCCCGAGTGCTGTGCCACTTGAATCTATTCAAGGGAGTACCTTTGAAGAGAAGATTTTTCTTCAATGGAGAGAGCCAGCGCAAACGTATGGTGTGATTACTTTGTATGAGGTACCTAGTATTTTGCCATGTTTTAATTTTTATGTATATTTAGATTTTCAAAAATGCATAATTAATAAGAAAATGGAAATATTTTTTCCAGTTCGTGTAAAATGAATCTTCTTTTTGAAGATAGTAGCACTTACAAAGTAATAAAATCAGATATATAATGTAGGAGTGAATTATGCAGGACCCAAAATGTCCCTCGGTTATCAGCTTTAAGAAAACTGCTATTTTTATAACCAGGTGCTATAGCATTCTGTCTAGTAATATGCATCAAATATGTAAAAGACTGAAAGACAGATCTTTGTGAATTTTAAAAAAATGGGAGTCTAGGACACATAACACAGTGGTAACAGTCAACATCACATTTAGGTGAGACTCATTACAGGAAGCCTATTGTAATAGAAACCAGCAGGCATAATTAAAAAAAAAACTAACATTTTTTAAATGCAAATTCAACAAAATTATGTGTTGCTAGATGTCTAAAAATCGTTGCTTTTCCTTGTGTGGAACCTCTGCCTGAATATCTTTTAGAAAAATTGACAAAAGACTGCACAGATTAAGCTGTCAGACAATAATCACTGTTAAGCTTCTTACCTGACCTTACTACAAAATCGGTATTGAAATGCTTTGTTTAAAAAAAAAACACCTAAATGAGATACGATGTAAAAGAAAAGTTAAATTGAATGGTAACCTATTGATACTGTTTTGAAAACTATTTTATTGTAAGAGGATAAAATGTTATGAAAAAGTGTGAATTGATTTTTTTATAAAACTGACTACTTTCCAGCTAGTTCAACAGTTACCTATCTTCAGGGATCAGAATGTTTTAGTTAGTATCTTAATGTTTTTATTGATGTTAGTCTTTGTGTACATCGAAAGACATAGTAGTGAATCATCTTTCTACTTACAAACATGCACGCATGTCTGATTGCATTGATGAGGAATACATGCGCTGTATACATGCAGTTCGTTCGTAAATGTCTATACATACATAACTGGATCGGCTGTGATGGGGGTTGTGCAGGTGTATTCAGAGATGGAAAAGAATAGCTTGGCCTGACTTTCTAAGATAGTCAAGACTGTGCGAGTCTGTGAACACCAGAAGAACCTAGCATTCCAATAGTGAAGAGAATAGTGAAAAGAAAACAAAATACTGTTATCTCCTTATACTGTTTGTCTAATACACATCAAAGCAGAAATGGAAGGAGGAAGGCAATCAGTTAGTTCAGAAACTTGATTCATTAATTTTTAAGTAAAAGATACCAACAGACTAATGCAACCAAACTGTCTCTTGTTTTAAAGATGCCAACTCAGTGCAGACTGGTAGCTGAATATGAATAGACACCTAGTTGCTGACAGCTTGTCTCTCAATACTTTTTCTGCCCTGATGTTTGCTTATAAGCCTAAAAAGTATCACAAAGTTTTTGTAAATATGACTGGTAAACTACATGGAGGCCAACAAATATACACAGTGAATCATAGGGACATTTTGCCAATTTTAAATGAATACTTCAGGTGAAATATGAATGTATACTTCAGGTACATTTTAGCTAACTCAGGTAGCTCACAGGATAAGATCCAGGCGAGTCAGCTGAAATTTAGGTACCTGTGTTTTATAGGTTGATTTAGACTATGCATGATGTCTCCGTGGGCCCCTCCCTGGCTGATCATTGTGCTCTCAAGGTAATGCCTCCAGCACAACTCCGAATCACCCAGGCTTGAAAAGAGAGGTGTCCAGCTCCTGCCTATGCGTTGTTGCAAGCCAAAGCTTAGGCAGAGAGGCGTCTAAGCCATGGCTCTGCGTACATCAACAATTCTGATCTAAAAAGCGAAGCCGCTAAAGCTGCTCTTGTACAAACATAGGCCATATTTGGTTTTTCACGAAAACTGTGGTGCTCACGACATTCACCTCCCGGAGAATGGCCTAGCAGATGAGCACTGACCTCGTTGCTCTGTGTAGGGGTCATCGCAGCCTGAGGGGTTCCCCAATTCATGATCGTCTGCCTACAGGGGGGTGACTCAGGCGCAAAACTGCAGCAAGGGGTGAATGCTCCTTCCGTTCACCTGTCACCCGCCACGGGGCTGTGCGCGGCCAGGGGTGAAAGAACCGTAGGGCCAGGGGGAAAGCAAGTACGAGTGCAGGGTACTTTATTCTAGAGTTGAAGACACACAGCTTGGGTGAGGCAAACTGCAAGTATGTAATCTTGAGTCAGACCTAGGAGCAAGGTTGCTCTTTCCAGCGCAAGCTCTTCAGCTGGTAGCTGTTTTTTATAGGGGCAGCCTTAAGACTACAGCAGAGACACCTGCTTTTAGCAGGAGGTCCCACGGTCTTGATCCCAGCACACAGATGAACTTAATGTGCATGTGTCTGCGTCCCCATGCCCAGAGAGAAAGCTCAATCTCACCTCTGTGTCTAGCATTTCCAACTCTCTGCTGAAAATCTCATAACTTAGTCTGTTTTCTGAGGCCAAGCATTTGTTTTCACTGGCTGAAGGACACAGTCTTTTAATACATGTGGTGGGGGAAACTGTGCATTGAAGTATCAAGTATTAAAGTATTCATTGCTGTTGTGAAATTAAGTGCAAATCCAATTATTTTACCAATATTTAAAGAAAAAAGCCTTTAGATGAAGAAATGACATAATGACAAATTATACCATTCTGATCCTCTATTCTGATCCTCTATCACCCGTAGAGGTCCACAGTTGTAGGAATAAAGGGATTAGTCCTTTTGGCAATATTTCATCTAAATTTGATAAATAGTCAACATCCAGGCAGAAAATGAAACTCATACCCTGGTTTTTTTCATCACTACAAAGCTGAACTGGCATTAGCAATGGTGGACATAAGAAATTAGGGGTTTTTTGTTTTTGTTTTTTTTTTAAAGGTAGGAATAGTCTTATAAGTAACAGTGAAATGCAGAAAAAGTGCAAGTTCATTTTAACCAGGCAAACCACTTTTTTTTCATGTGTTCTGCATGATCCATGGATGAAGTTATTTCATTACGGAACATGAGCCACTTAGCTGTCTAATAACAAAACACTGCAAAAAATTATAAGAATCTAACATAGACTGCAAAGTCTCTGGTAGCCTGATATTATTTTGAATAAAACTTAAGTGAGATTTTGGAAAATTCATTTAAGAATCACAGAAAGGGAGCTGCAGAAAGTTATTTAGTTCATAAAACATAGCTGTGAAGTAGTTGTCTAAGCTGTCTTTTTAAATCTCCAAAAAACGTTATGACCCACTGTCCCACAAGCAGGCATAACAACGCTTACCATGAGAAGGGGAGATTGTTTTGGGCAATACGTAACCTTAATTTCTTTACTGATAAAAGTTCAGATATTTGGTAGTGTAATGTCCTTCTGTTATAATTAGGAGGGTTAGTTGAGTGGTTTTTAAGGCACGTACAGTTTGATTTCTGGACAAGGAGTTGTAGAGGATCTGCTTATATCTACTGAAATAATGTCGGGGTTTATCTAGATGGTATCAAAGTTTTTATTACTAATTTTCAGCACTTTATTGATGTTATATTAGATGGGTCATATGCAAATCAATTTTCATTAAGTCAGGGGTTTTAGGAAATTGCAAGTGTTTAAGGTGTGCAATGCTGACATTTAGATGTTTCTATGTATTGTTTTATGTGTCTTCTTAATTATAATAATATGGAATAAATATAGCAAAAAGAATGTCAATTATCACTTTATATAATGAAGAGTGTTAGAATTATTCGCATACAAATGAAACTTTAAAAGTAGAAAGGAGGGATGAATCATTTTTACTTTTTAATTTTTAATGGATTTCTTATTTTTAAATTCTCATTACAGTGCATGGAAATTAGTAATTAATAGAAGAAATCTGGATCAAGTTTTACTGTGAACTTTTATTAACATTTCTAATGAAAACTAAAAATACTGTTTGAATCAAAGAAGCAACTGAGGATACAATATATACACTCTGCATATATTACTTAACATTTTATCTCTCCTTTCCTCCAAATGAGAATCTGACCTAGGTACAATATAGTAACCTGAAAATTTCCAAATTACCGATTAGAATAGCTAAGATTCAAACTAAAATACGAGCTTTACCCACTTTCTGAAAAATTTGCCTTAAGCTGTCCTTATCATCTTTTACAGATAATCTTATTCAAAGCAAAGTGTAATTATAGTGAAGTCAGCTGGAACTGAGGACTACACCTTCTGTTATTCACTCACCTGTTTTTACCTGGTTGTTTTTAATTTTGTTATTGTTGCTGATCAAAACCGACAGTAAGGTGAATTCAAAAAATGACACTGGTAAAGCCAGCATCTTGAAGGAAGTAATGTAAGCCTGAACCCATCCTTTAGAGTTGTAATCTAGCTGCCACTAAATCTCTGTATCTATAAAAGTAATAACTCATACCAGTTATGGCTGAGTTTCTGTGTCCCTTCGTGGGATTCGGGATTTGAAGAGTATAAGAGAGTAAGATAGCTTATCATAAAATGTCTGACAGTGCATACATCAGAAGGGTTTACTGGATAAAGATGCAATCTCTGTCCATCTGCTCAAGGCAGTTTATAACTTTCTTATTCTTTTGCAGATCACCTACAAAGCAGTCAGTTCCTTTGACCCAGAAATAGATTTATCCAATCAAAGTGGACGAGTCTCAAAGCTAGGAAATGAAACTCACTATCTCTTTTTTGGACTGTATCCTGGCACCACCTACTCTTTTACCATCAGAGCGAGCACAGCTAAAGGCTTTGGACCCCCAATCACAAATCAGTTCACAACTAAAATATCAGGTATTTGATTAAAGAATATTATCGTTGGCTTATGATAATGACATGGGTGTTTCTTTGTTGTTTACTTGTTCTTTAGGATCTAACAAGCAGCAAATTGAAAAAGTAAAATACATGTTCGTCCCTGAAGATGTCAAAGTGTCATACATTAACATATCTGACAAACTTCCAGGTGCTTAAAGATCGGCTCATACTTTGAAATTGCTGTTCACAAGTGTGACTTGTCACCCAAGAAACCCTATGAATTATGTGCCTGCAGTCAGTGCCAGCTGCTGTTACAACATTTAGCATAGGGTTTTTTGGACATGAGGATGAGGGTTCTATTCAGAGCTTAGTCAGCCTTGACATGATTCTAAATTCCAGTAACAGTGCTGGAAAATCTCTTTAATGAGCCATGAACAATTGAGAGTGGAGCAGAGATACTACATGTCTAGCGCTCACTTAGAAAGTGTAGCTAACTGCCAGCCTGCCTATGTTCATAGCAGGCGTGTGGACTGAAGTGGATATGAAACTGTATTAGACAAGAACATCAGGACGAGTGGTTTTCAGATAACAGCAGCATGACTCTGTCACTTCTGCAGATCCATGAACAATATTTTAAAGCCCTCCCAGTGGCAGAGGAAGACTTCCTTTCTCGAGCTGGTGGGATGCAATACTATTACATACTCTAAAGTGCTTATGTAACTGATAGCAAAATGTTTTGCAAAGTTATAGTTGAAATCCCTTTACTCTTCACTTCTCTGCAGTCTTCTTGGGAATTAAACTGACAGTTGAACTATGGCCCCTTGATAATATATACAGAAAATTACCTTATCCGTTTGTGGTCGACTTTGCTTTTCAGAAAAGGTAAAGGCAGGCATTTTGGTACAAAATATTCTTTCTCTTTTACTCACATTCTTTGTACTTGTTCCCATCACTCATTTTCTGTCGTCACTAGAATGAAAAAAAGTAACAAGTGTTTATCAGAAATTTTTTTTTTATATTGTAGGAAAAGACAGTTAATGCAAGGTGGGAATTATTGCCGACACAGGTGTTTGTAGAGAAAAAATCATTGTTAATTTTCAAGTTAGAAAATTACTCTTTATAGAAAGTCTAAACGTAGTTAACACTGAGCAGCAATGATGGGATTCGTTTTCCATCCCCTTTGCTGTACTGAGCAGAACCTTTCTCTGTCAGAAATCAACTTCTGACATAGCAAGACGTGACATGAGTTAGGGTGGCAGAATCAGCCCTTATTAGAATGAGGAAGGAAGGATACTATTGAGAGTGGAGGAGAATCTGGGCATTTGGGAATAGTGCTGGATCTTAAATTGTTGTTCTTTTCTAAATTTGCTGTGTCACCAACTAAAACTCGTTAGTGTAAACAGATATTGCAGGCATGCTTGGGGGTGAGACTAACCTCCAAGCAACCATGCAGAGAGGTTCTCCAAGCTGTCTTGTCTGCACCCCACTCTCTCTTTACTTCATGTTATTTACTGTACTAACAGAGAATGTTTGTGACTTGTCTTTGGGTAGTTAAAGCCATTCTCTTAATGAATTTAAAATAGAAGCAGAATGCCTGTATTTCCTAGTATCACTGAAAAATCACAACTGAAAATTTAGCTGTTCAGTGTGGTACCCTCTTTGCAGTACTATTGGCCTGTGATCTCATCATCTTACTGTAAGGCTTTGGGGCTCTTGATGTGGCCAGTGCTCTCCATTTTGGAGAGGTGTGAAATGAAAATGCTGAACATTTATGGACAAAAGCTTTTGCTGTTTTTTAGAACAGATGAGGTGGCAACAGTGCATTCTGACCAATTTCTAAATTGAGTCATTGAATTTTAGTCTGCCTCTAGACTGCATTTTTATTTGAATAAAATCCTCATAATTTCCTGTGTTAAGTGTTTGAGTAGTACCATGCTGTACTGTAAATAGTTGCCATGTTTCATTGTACAGTTGTGTGGTTGGCACTGATGGATGAAGTGATCCGTGTGTAAATACATATTACCAAAAGCAGAGCTTGTAGCAGAACAGAGCCTGCTATCAAAATTGGTGGGCACTCTATTAGAAGACTGTTTTCTGTTGCATGTAACTTTGTGAAGTCAGCTGTGCGGGCTGAAATTTTGTATACTGCCTTTTATACTAAGTAGAATTTCATCCATTTCAGGAACATTGCTGACATCATGATAAATTCTGGTGACCGATGCATTACTGAAGTGCTTTCAAACAGAAATTTAAATATTTAACAAGAAGAGAGACATTACTCTGAGCCATCACTCTGAAAATCTGTCCAGATTTGGGCAATTTGTAAATGTTGCAGTTTGCACACAAATGGTGGAAACTTGACAGAATTGAGCAGCGAGTGTCACCGTAGATGATATCCTCACTAAATAGTTCTTCAAGCTTTTAGAGACTTGCCTGTGTGTTCATCAACTCAGTGTGGCCCAACACAGACAGAGAGTCGCTAAGGGCCTTACCTTTTGCTGCACCTGAGCTTTCTGCTGCTGAAGACCAGGGTGTGCAGTTGCAAAACCCATGAATAGGCAGAATATCTCCAGTTTTCTCTGTTTATTGATAAGCTCCTTCTTTACATGTGGGCAGTGTAGAGGAGGAAAAGTCCTAACCTAGGCAGGAGAAAAGTGTAAGAATAGATAATGTCCAAGTATCTGTGGAGAAAATAAAAGGTAGCCAGGACTAAAAGGTGGGACTGGGAGAACCACAACTTATATCCTGGACAGGAGGACAATTTTGGTGGAGGGAGACTAAGATAAGTAAAGAGTGCAAGCAGGGACCTAGGAGTCATAAGTTAGGAAGATTACAAGACTTGTTAAGATGTGGGCAGGGGTCCAAGGATGAGAAATGACACTTACAGTGTTCCAAAAACATTCGGAGTTCATACAACTTTTTGGACATGCAGTTACTCTGTGCTTCCTTATTTTGAGGATGGTCGGCTTGAGAATGGGGCATTATGTGGACACATTCTGCATATTCAAAACTGCAAAACTGGAATACATGAAAACTGTGTCTGAATCTTTAAAATAGTGTGGAAGATTATGCCTTTAGGCTTCTCAAAGTGGGTACCCAAATTACTTAAAATGATTAGTCTAAATGTTTGTACCCTATATCCAGGATTGTAAACAGAATAAAACCCTTGCAGCTTACAAGGAGGTTTTTGAAGATTAATTTTTTGTATTTGTGAGACATTTCAAGATTGGTGAATATGAATGAATAGCAATGAAGATGTTGTTGATGTTCTCACAGCAGACTGAAGAGTTGTGGACAAAAGCGTTAACACAATCCTTACTTGTATATGTAGGGCAATATGAATAAAGGAGAGAGAAGTTTGTATGTCTTTCAAGTAGATGCAGCTACTACCAGGAAGGTGAAAAGGACTGGAAAATACACTTGAAAGAAAGACTCACATTGTTGGAGTTATTTAATTTGCTAAAGGAGCCTAGAGGTTGATATTATCTGTATGTGCAGCATAATATACACTGAGTAACTTCATCAGTATGGTACACAAAGCATCCAGTGTCTCAAAGATGAAGCCAAACAAATTGAGATGCCGAATAGATCTCCATGTTCAACATGAAGTACCATCAGCCGTTGGAAGAACCTGCTAACAAAAAGATCTCCACAGCCAAATGCTTTTTTTTTTCCAAGCAGGAATTGGTTTAGTGGAGTTCACTGCCCTGCATTATTCCTGTGGTCAGAAGAGATCATTGCAAGGACCACTTTTTGCTTCTGTAGCCTTTAAATCTGTTAATTGTGTATCATCATTAACAACTGGACAATAAGGATACAACAGACTGCTAAACAATCAATTAACCAAGCAGCCTTCCATCCAATGTAATGATAAAAGTGCGACTAGATGATAGCACTGAAAAAAGTAGCAACAGTAGAAGGCAATAACTGAGGCATCGTTTGTTTTAATCACAACTGTAATTCCTTAATGAAGACACAGTTTGCAAAAGTGCTACTGAGTGTGGCTTCAAACGAAGATAAGCTCTCGTGGTGATAATCCTGCTTCATTACTGTAAATTATGCCTGTGGTGGACAATAGACCCAGGACAGTTACAGCACTGGTTAACATTCCAGGAATGACAAATTCTGAGAGTTCATCGCAATAACACTGACATGCTGAGAAAGCTGGGCTCGGTTTCAAAAGCTGTAGTCACTTCAGCATGCACATTTGCAGATGCTCTTCTTGAGATAACTTTTCATTTCCAAGTCATGGATTCTCAATACTTTCTGCAAACTTACTCCTACTAGTATCTGCTTCCTCTCTTGAAATTGGCAGTGAGCTGGGATTTCTTTTTTTGTTGGGGTTTTTTTTGCCGAAGTTATTTAACAGTTGTCTCACACTTGTGTTGTAACAGAGAGCATCTTAGACCTACAATATGGTCATTATATTTGAAGAAGACTTTAAAATTACCTATTCTGATAAAGATACAGCTCTTGAAAGAGGAAACACAGGAATAATGATTATGATGGCTCTTTTCTTTTCTTATTCTAGCACCCTCTATGCCACCATATGAACTTGAAACACCTTTGAATCAAACTGACAGCACTGTGACAGTCTTGCTGAAACCTGCACAGAGCAGAGGCGCTCCTGTCAGGTACGGGGGAAAAATCTTTATAAAATTAAAACCAAATTGATTAATTTCGTGAACATGTTTTCTGGGGATTTTCTACACAGCAATCAGCATCTAAATTTGTGTCTGTATTAGCTCTAATTAAATTAAATAACTGAAGAAAATGAAAGTGCTTTGATGTTGAGCGTTCGTGTATTGTTTAAAGGATTTGATCCAGATGCAAGTGGCTTGTTCTTTGAAGATAAGGAACAAAGCCATAGTTCTGTTGTGTGGGTGGCTTCTTTAAGGTAATTGCTTACTGCAGAGTTATAAGTTCAAGGACATATCACATCTTTTACGCTGAGCTACTGTCTTTAATATTCACTCTTCTTGTTTACTTCACAGATTTAAGATAATCGACTCTTAGTAAGTTAGCCAATTTAAACAACACGTACCGTAACATTCATTAAATATTTAGATTTAATTCACCATGACAGCAGAAACAGAAGACAAAATCAACCTGGAAAACCAATAGCTCGGATTCTTTAGTGTTATATAGTACCCGTTAATGAATTTCCAGTTTGCAGAGGTTTTTTTCACTGCCAGATACACGGTACTGTGCAGGTCCTTCATTGATTAGAATAAAAGATGCCTGATTTTCAGTGAAGGAAACAGAGGAATGGTTAGATTATTTTGAGTGAGAACCAGTAATGAGCTCAATACTCTGAATGAATGAAAATGCAGATGAGATAAATACAGATTTTTCTGAGGTTTAGGATGTTTTTCCTTTTGGCTCATCACGTATTATCAACAATGGTTAATTCTTTTGTTACTGTAGGAAGAGTTTCCACCTATAGTGAATAACTATCAATTACTTTCATCGTGATGCTAAGGGTTTTGGTAATTTCTGTTTGCCTGGGTAATACAGAGCTGGTATACTCGTTTATGCGTGAATGAAATTAAACGTTCTTTGGGTTTCTTCAGAATATTCAAGGCTTCGTACAGTTAGGGTTTTTTACTGTGCAACATATTCACTGTTGCATTATGTTTTATGTGTATGTAGGTTTGCATTTAGGAAATGCCATGCTGTAGATCATTCAGACTACTTTTTAAGAAGAAAATGTGGCACTTTGGGGAAGTCTGAGACAGCTGAGAAAAAACAGAAAGCTATTAAAGCAGATTTAATTTTTCGATGTAGCAGGTTAGATTAGAAACAGAATTATGTTTGCCTTACTTTATCTCACAAAGCTATAGTGTAGTCCTTTGGAATTCAAGCATCTGGATTAAAATAATACCAGTTGGAGTCATTGTTGTTTAAACGCAAACATATTAGAACATTAATAAAAAAACCAGTTTCATTCCTTTTATCTGCATCATGAACTAAAAGATGATTGACTCCTATAGCAGTAGTGACACATCAGAAACTTGACTGACAGTAGAAAGGAGCTAGTTAGGGGATTAAAGTGTTCCAGATAAGGAGGAGAGTAGTTAGGAAAAGGAGAGATTTAAAGTAACATCAAGCAATGGAATTGACAGATGAACACACAGCAGCAAATTTACAGAGGTCCTTTGCAACAGGTCTTGAAATAAAATGAATTGCTGACTGCAAACTCACAATGTAGATACAGAGTGAAGCAGAGTGAAAATTAAAGTAAGAATTTCTTAATACTTTTAACATTTTATTATGCATTACACTCTCAAGCACACTGGCATTGCATAGCTTGCAGAACACATTCTGCATATGGATTTCATTGTCTTAATCTGTATTCTTTGGGTGTTAAAAGTTTAGTCATACTTCATTTATGCACACCACTAAGCAAGATGCCTTGTCTATTGATTCTGCTACAACTACCAGCTTGGTTAATGCAGATTTTTGAAACTGCACTGAACTTGCATTGTAAATGATTGTTGTTGTTTTATTGATCGACACATCAGCCATGTCACACAAAATTCTTTAATTCCTGAGATGGATAAGGAGAGCACAAATTCTACCATTCAAGTCATCAAAGCTAATACCTGAGGTCATTCAGAATTCAGGCTTTTTTCTGGGATTATATTATTTTTCTCTACTTAAATATGAAAAAACCTGGTATTTTATACCTTATTTAAAATCTGTACACAACCACCACAACATAAAAGGAGAGAAAGGGCACCACTGATTGTTTAGATGTTGATTCAAAAAGCAGACTTTATAGAAATGTTCGAGAAGCTCTGTTTACAATGATAAAGTACACATTAATCATGAAGGCCAAATGGCATTCCAGGTTGTTTTAGAATTCAGAAGACTGGACATGATTAAAATGTATTTTGTCAGAGTTTTATTACAACAAATACTGCTTGCTTTGTCTTCAATTTCAGGTCCAGCATGTTTTGTGGCTGTTGCTGCATTTATTTCAAGGAGATTATTTCAGAATTATATATGTTTAAAGCAGTACTGCATTCAGTAATGATGAGTATGTGCACTTCTTCAACAGCTGGCTAAGCTATTTTGATTTTTGGAATGGCTGTAATTTGCAAGGCTTTTTAATTTAAGATTATGACTCTGTGGAAATTGTAATATATATGTCTTACTGTGGATATTCGTTTTTTTCAAAGATATGTGTATTTAAGAGTCAGTAAAGTTTTAAAGAATTTGCATAAAACGCATACAAATGCAGGTGTTTTCTTGATGAGGGCTTTGCAACATCTATTGAGGGTCTCACTCTTCCAAGGCAGTATCATTTGTACCTTTTAATTCTCCAGGGCAAGTTAGCCTAAAGTTTAAGAGACCCTGGGGCCAAATTGTCTGCAGGTGCATAGATTGGTCAGTTCCATTTACTTTGTCTAGAGAATGCTAATTTCTTGCAAAGCTGAGGCTCATACGCAGAAATAAAAAATGTAATGCTCTGTGACTGCACGTATTTAGTGTTATTTATATATTCACGTATGTTAGAAAGAGCTTTAGATTGTTGCCGCATTCCAGTATAAAAGGCTCTTGTGACCTTCTCTGGAAAAGTTTTCCTGCAAGCTTTTAGCTTCATCAGGGAGAAGCAAGTTTTCTGTGTCACATAGATTTCCATTCAGTCTTGCCATGATAAAGGTAGAGTGTGTCCACTTCTTTTATCTCGCTGACGTAATCAGCAAAATGCTGTCACCGTACAGCCCTCCTCCTGCTATTCTGTGCCACATCCTCAAAAAGCCTGAAAGGAAACATCACAAAGATTTTGGCCCAGATAGTGCCGGAACCACCTGGCGATAGCAAGTGCCCTCGGAGCAGCAGGCTGGGGAAATGAGCAAGAAGGGTGAGGAAGAAGGCAAGACCGTGCAGGCTCTGCTCTGCCTCCTGGTCACTTTCTTACACATAACAGAGTTTGGCTCAGCTGGATTTGCCCCATTAAGCCCTTCTGATCAGTCGATGGCCTGTTCAGCCACCCTTTCTGTTCTTACAGACACCACAGACCACTGGTACTTTCCTCTTCCAGCCCGAAGTCGGGGAACGGGAGGACCAAGCGTGTCAGCTAGCAGCGCCCTGTGGACACAATAAGCGGCGTTGAGGGTGCCAGACCACTTCCTGTGCCGAGTGCATGGGATCAGTCCTGCAGCACCTGGGGCTGCAAAGCCCAGGCAGGATGAGAGGGAGAGAGAGAACCACAGCAGTTGCCAAGTAGTTAGTTTTAAAGTATCTTAAAGAAAATATGCAGAAGGAAGCAAATATACTTTGAATTATGCAAGTTGAAAGCTGAGAGCGTGCTAGAGTGAAGGCAGTCTGTATTATCCTCAATGCAACGCCTTTGTCATCAGTGTGCCCAACTTCTTCAACATGCAAAAGTAAAAACAACTCTACTGGGAAAATAAAGCAAACATCTCTTTACTTGAAGTGCTTAGTTTTGAAACGTACTTGTAGTCTCTCTTTCCTGAATAAGTAATGTATATTATATTTCAGCCCAAAAGGCCATATTAGGTTATTAAGTATTTTGAAGTGCAGCTGAAAACTACCATAGAAATTTCAAACTACATTATCTAACATGATAAGCACTCTTTTCTAGTACTTCATCGCATAAACACTTCATGATGTGTTCAGATATTCTAAATTCCACAGAGATTTACATTTCTTATTGGCCTAATCCAGACCTTTAAAGGCACCCTGTAAATGCTGGGTTCATTGTCACAGGTGGAATTAAGGGCATCTGCACGTGGTCCCTGGGGTAGGAACAGCATGATTCAAAGGAAGATGCATGGTGTAAAGAAACCTTTGTCAGCCCAAGTCCAGGGAGTACTTCGTTCTGTCTGTGGCTTAGCCATTTCAACAACACTCCAAGTGTAATGATTCCTAGATGAATGACAGAGGACACCTAATTCCTACCCACTGAGCAGCAGTAGGAAGGAGTAAATTAAACTGAGGTGGTCACCTTTGAAATGCAAAGGCGCAGACTCATATGTGATGCAACAGCTCCCCGCTGGAACAACCATGTGCTGCATACATGAAGCAGAGGTCACAACTGCCCTCCCATCCCTGCCACAGACATTGCAAGGTAGGAGGACGTGTCTTAGGGCCTCATCTCTTTTGTTCAGCATGACTGGTGCCACGAGGATCAGCCTTCTACGTGTCTGGCCACCCTCTCTGCTTTGTCACTTTCCCGTAGGGTGGCAGCAGGAACTGGAACTCCTCATGCCACGTCAGTTAGGGCATGCAGTACTGTTCAGACACTTCCGTAAGAGGAAACGGGATCATCTGAAGCCAGAGTGACCTTTTTCACAACCCTCCAATCTGACAGACACTCTTCCAGAGAAGCCACTACCTGCTTTTATTCTTGAAACTTCACTGTCTTCAGAAAAATGCTCACCTGGTCAGCAGATCAGCAGATTAAATTGTTTCACTGGCAAGCAAGAAGTCCTAATGAAAGCGGTGAAGCTAGCCAAGCTTTCTGGAAACCTGTGGCAGAGATCATTGGTGTTCAGAAAGAAGAAGGGCTTCAAACACTCTGAATACAAAAGCTTCAGGATATTTTCCATAACCTCAAAGAGACCATGGGGCACTCACATTGCTGTTGTGAGTGCATGGCAGCCACAGGGCTGGGTCTCAAAGCTGCAATCCAGTCCTCGGAGAAGAAGAGATACTGGTATCACAGTCTGAGCTTCTGTGTTGCATAGCAGGAGTGCAGCATTAATTCTCGTTCATAAGTTATGGAGGCAGACATCAGGAGTGTGATTATAAATTCAGGATAAGTGAACAAATGAGCTTTGTAATGCAAGATTGCTGATTTGCACAGTAAGAGATGTGTTAGCATTCTGTGTGGGCAAAAACGTGGCAACAGCACATGCAAATAAAAGCATTGCAATATTTGTATTTTTAGCTCTGTCCTCTCAAAATTCCTAATGTAATGCTAGCATATTACTGTAATTTCCTTCTGTTCACAGTGGCATTACATGGTAATGCAGTAATGAGAAAAAAGAAAATCTCATGTAGACACAGCTGAGGAGAGAAATAGCAAAAGTATGGGTTAACCAGGAGAGATTTGGAAAGCTTCCCAATAAAAGAAAAGTGAACTTTGGCCTTTCAAGAGCTCACTGATAAAACAGTCTAGATACTTGGTGGATTTATGACAAAGAAATGGTTATGTTGAAATAATGTCACTATACATGTTCAAGTACCATTACTAACTCACTAGTATTCTGAAATGTCATGTTCAAACTATTGCCTTCTGAAATACTGTGGGACCACGAGGTCCAAAGAGCATGGAGGGGACTTACTGTCCATTCTTTCATTTGCTTGCCACAAGCATCCTTTCTATTGTTTAAGGGTCTGTAAACATAAAGACTTGAGTTGTATGCTGTAGGGTCAGCACTTGCCTGCAAACTGTATTTCCAAATCATAGTTTTACAACCTGTAAGGCAGCCAGTAAACTTGTTTGAGGATGTCTGTGGTGCAGAAGGGACGGGGTTTTATTAATGGCCATAATTGTCACTGCTTTATAGCAACAAGTATAATTATTTACAGCAGAACGGTCAATTTCAGTTTCATTGAGGGAACAGTACAATAATTGCTTATGCTGTAAAAACGCTGTAATTCTTTTTTGTTATGCAATAGAACATGTCCTTGGATTTTTACTGTGACTTGAGTTAGAATTTATGGTACGTGTTGCCTGAGCATGTGTGGTGCAGCTTCACATGTCCTGCTGGCTTGTTCAGAAATTTCCCTGGTCCTTTTACTGTGACTTCTCACATAGTCCCTGGATAAAAGGAGCGTTGATTCTTGATTTCTTTAAGTAGTAATTTGTGTCGCTGAGAACCCAGCACGTAATGCTATCTGTCATTTAGCAGTGTGATTAATAAAAATTAATCCATAATAAATAAAACAAGCTAGAGCAATTCCAGAATAAAAGAGAGAATAGATGATTTCATATCTCTGAAGAGATTTTTCAGTTTCATAACTCAACGATACTTTCTCACGTGTTTTGTAATTAACAACTGGAGGATTTTCTGCACTGTTGTGAGGCTCTGCTTTTTCTTTTTCTTTTGTTTTTACCTTCCTTCTACTCGCTGGCCTTAAGTAGGATGCAGTGGAGACCGTTTCTTTGCATGATTCGTATTGAGAGTCTTCTCTCTTGCTTCCCTCTCATTCTGACAGTGTGATAGTCTGGTTCAGCTAGGCTGGTTCTCTGCTAACGTCCTGTGGATCACTGGGTTTATCCAGTCTCCCTGGTGAAGGCTGAAGTCTAGCAGCAATTCAACTGGTGAATCATAAACGCTTGGAACCCATATTCTGTTTTCCTGGCTCTGGACCGCCAACTTCAGTCAGAATTGATAGAACATGTTTTTCTTAAATCTACTTACTAAAATGAACAGCTCTATCTCTGAGAATGCAAGGAACAGAACAGTGTCATTTTTCCATGATCCCTTTCCAAGGAATGGCTACTCAGCGCTTAGCTTAGCCTACTTGAGTTGAGACTTTAGGCATGCATATTTACTACTGAATTTTGTATGCCCTGTGCCATTCTCTGGTACTGAGGCCAACTGGCTGAACTCAGTCCGTGTTCATCTGCAGAGCTCCAGGCACAATGACCACCTACAGATTGCCAGCTGGGAAAGGGCCCTGATTCATGTCTAGAAATTTTGGGGAGAGTGGTAGCTGGCTGGTGCCAAAGCCCTGCTGGGGACCTTTCAAACCATTTAACAGGACGGTGTTGCATTTCTCTATTCAGTCTCCTGTTATGCATATAGCTTAGATGGATTTTAGATGGCTCAGTGTTAGCAAGTCTGAGCCACCAGCCTGTTCTCAACTATCACTGCATTCTCAGTAAACCAGTAGAAGCCTCTAACTAGGAGCACAATGTTCCTAAAGCTCCTCCTCGGCAAGCAAAAAGACCTGAAGTCCTTGTTCCTGACTCACAGGACTTTTAATGTGTCATATTTTAGATGGTCTTGGAATAAAACCAGGGATAACAGACAGAATAAAGAGAGTTGCTGTTTGATTAGACAGATTCCTTCATGAATGCTCTCCTGGTTCTCTGATTCGTCTTGTGTTTCTGTCTGCATGCTAGGCCAACCTCAGCAGGAGACCACAGTAACGCTCTTCAGATGGCTGGGGGGGGGGAGCAGTATGGTGAAAGCCTCTCAGGTTGAAACCAGTATTGAACCCGGGCCTCCAGTTTCTGAGAGCATTCTCAAGTCATTAGGTTATTGTGGAAAAAGCTGGCATGGCTGTCACATCTCTCATGAGACACCTCAGATGTTTGTATCCTAAGCAGATGCAGACCTATGCAGTAAAGCCCCAAATAAAGTACCTCTCAGGTCCTTAAATGTAAGCATCTACTTCTAGCAGAGTTTAGGTAGTTCCTCAGTTACGAGTACATAGATCATCCCATAGAGACAATGTGAGAGGTGGAATCCCACCTTCATCTCAGAGTAGCCTTCTGGAGTTGTAGAGACATGTTTCTCTCTCCCACTGAGTGTGTAGGGGGCTCAAGTGTATTTCTGGGCACTTGCCTTGAGAGAGGTGTTTAATTTAGAGACTGTAACAAAGGGGTTATGGACATAGCTGGAAATTACTGCATTGTATGATTTTAACAAGTGTACTCAGATTATACATACCTGAGTTCAAATACAGGACAACCAGAGCACTCCTTGAAAATGTAAGGAAGAGATGCTGTTGGCCAGTGTTTAGTGAAGTATGCCAGGGATTTGTTTTCGTTTCACTGTGGCCGTGGAAGGGTTGAAGACAGAATATATGAGCCAGCTACATTTCCCTGAGTGGTTGTTGAGCAGGATTATGTGGGAATGTACTTTCTGGAGACATTTTAAAGTCATTTTCTGACGATGTGTATCCCAGTAGCTGTATGTTAGTGTGTAGTCACAGTGCTGAGTGACCCATTCTGAATTCCTGTAAAACTGTGGTTAGGAATTGTCAGGGACATATAACCCATTGCTGTCTCTGGGAGCTTTCACTGTTGATGTTACTATGCATTATGCATGGGCACTTCCCGTATCCTTAATGTCAACGTGAAATTAGATTTTCCATTGCGGCTTATCGTCTCACTACAGTTCTTTTGTTTTTGTGGAGGTTGGAATCTCATCAGTATTTTTGCTTTCGAGTGCTGGATGCTGAAGTGAGATGTCCTAAGTGAAAAGTATGGAGTCACTTTTAGTGATTGTTCACCCATTTGACTAATTAAGCACTCAAGTCAGTCTTGCATATCATATTGGAAGCCATAGCTGCTTGAGGCCTGTTAGTACTGAAGCCTTGGCAATGTTGCACATCAATCTTTCTATGCTCTATCCATGTCATATGCTTGGTATTTTTTTGTGATTGTTGAGATTCAGTTGCTTTTCTTTAAGAAGTATTTGAATTAACTATGTCTTTTTAAGTGGCTTACAAGAGCTCTAAACCAGTGGCTGTGATATAAGTACATGTTCATTGTGCTGTGTTGTGGAGTACTGAATTGTCAGCTGAGAGGTGACCCAGTAACGTTCTGCATGTTTTGTTTATAGATATCAAGTATAAATATAACACATTATAATCCATTTGGCAGGAAAAGTAGATCCTGCCTGCAGCATTGGATTGGAATGCTGCACAGAAAATACGGAATAGCCTTCAGGATTAATCTCCTAGAAATAGGATGAGATGCAAAGTTTGCATTTTATGAGCTAGTAACAAGGATGCATGTTGTAAGATAGAGGCTCATTTTTGGAAATAACAGAGGAAAAGGAAGTGTGTATTGATGGCTTGTGATATGACTGTGAATCATCAAAACATGGCATGACTGTGAAACAGGCAAACAGACCGTACACAGCAGGTGGGATTTCCAGCAAAGGTGACAATCTATAAATGCTGTTGTACAAGACACTGGCAAGAGCTCAGGTGAACTCCTGTGCTTAGAACAAATTTACTAGCACCACAGCAGCAGAGCATTATGGCATCAATGATCAGGGAATTGGAAAACCTGTGTTCCACGTGGAGGAACCAAGAGAACTGACTTGTTTCAGCTATCCCACTAAGGCCGAGAGAAGACATATTTGTTTTCTAAAAATACATCAGAGGAATAAACTTCAGAGAGGGAAAAGAACAATTTCCGTTCAGAGAGCATGCAAATAAACAGCTCAAATATAGAGTCTCTACCCAAAGGTGAACTGAAGCTCTGACACAGGTACAGATAGAAATGTCAGGAAGGTGGTGCTAGATAAATTTATAAAAATGATTATGTGATGTGGTATTGTGTGAGAGTTAGTCACATGGCACTGTGGTGCCCAAAAATCCCTTTTCAGTTTTACGTATGTGTCAACCCAAAAAAAAGTGCAAGCTTTTATCAAGATGCTCACAGACTAGGGTTGTCTTCATCAGGGAGCCAAAAGGCAGCGGGGTTTTTCTCATGATCTAGGTTATAACACAGAAGTAACCTGTACCATTTTAATAGCTTTTTCCATAGAATCTTTGACAATGGTGCATTTTCGTACTGCTGTTGACCGCAGGATTTTTTCTTCCAGTATTGTGGTTTTTAAGCATGTTTATATGAGCCCTTTATTCACTAGCAAATACTAAATGGCTGCGTTAAAAAAGATTCTGTTACTAATACATGAATGTGTAACAGAAGGACAGTGGTTTCCAGGACAAAGTAGTTTGGGGGAATTCCTAACTCTCAGTGTAAGTGATATTTGATTGACCCATTCTGTGTGTTCTAAAGCATTCTGATCATGTATTGCAAGTGAACAAGTGAGTGCTTTTTTTTGATATTAAGTAACATTAAAGGAGACAAAAAATAAAGAGCAGTGCTACATGGAAAGAGGAAGAAAAGCTATAGATTTGCTCCGAGTGAAACACTGTCGTCTCCCGTACCGGGTGCTGGAAGAGTATTCATTTTAGTGAACATTAACATGAAAACTTTCTTTCTGCTACACTGTTCATTTAAGCGGGAAAGGAAATCACTAGCATTTACAGCAAGCGTCATGACTCTGAAGCATTGCTAAGTAAAAGCTAATCTGCTCAACTGGATTACATTAAATGACATAAAGAAACATTAGAGACACTTACTGGGCTCTACAACTGAAAGCAACAACTCTTTAGTCGGGAGCAGTGTAAATGCCTCAGCCTAAAACAGTCTCAGAGAGCGGTGGGATGGATGTCTAAGGCATTATAAAAATGTTGAATTTAGGGAGAAATTACCATGGGGAAGTCAGACGAGAGTGAATGAATTAACCTTATTCTCACATCTGGAGTTGAAGCTGTTTTTCAGATCAGTCTCACAGGGTAGCGGAAGCACAAGGCCAGAATCTCATCTGTATTTAACAGCTATGCTAATCCTGAATTGTGCAGAATCTTTTCTCTATGGCCAGATTTCCTGTGGGAAGAGCTGTACAATGTCATGCTGCCAAGGTTTCTATGCCTCCTAATCCTACCAGAGTCATTCCCAGTGCAGGGAGGAGGAAGAGTTATACCTTCACTGACAGAACAGAAGATCAGCCTTGTATTTATCCACAGAAGTCCTGAGAAACTGGGGACAATGCCACAAAAACTGGCTGTTTTTCTGTATCTGCCTGCATCATTCTGCACCACTGATTAGAATGCCCTGCAGAGCCTTTTTGTAGAGAAGAAAGGATGAAAATAAACACAGACAGCAATCTCCATTTCCAAATTGCTGGAGCAGGACCCACTGCATTTAAGTTGTGGAAAGAGATGATAGCTATGAGAGACGAGAATTTTGTTGTGGTTATTTTTGCTGTGGTCCTGTTCTCCCACAGCAGAGTCAGCAGGAGAAAATGTGTCTGTGCCTTGGGTCACTTAAGTGATTAACGCGAGCCTTTTCGGTTGCAGCTGAAGCACTGGCACGTGCTGCTTTCCACCAAGCCTCCCATGAAAGCATAGCATCTGGTAGAAGGAGAAAATGGACAGATGAGACAACATCTTAAACGAAAGCAAGCAGATCTGTGCTCCATGTTGTATCCCCTGGTTGAATAAATTTAAAACTTCGTACCCTCTGTGAGTGCTTTAATGAGCAGTAAACAGTTTTCAAGCTTTTAATCAAAAAACATTTTGAAATTGGCTTGTGTGTTCATTCAGCTGCCTCAGCAAATATTTTTCTTTCTGTGGTGCACACAAACCAGCAGAGCATCCTTGAAAAAGGGAGAAAAGCATTCTCCCTCTACTTATAAACCACTCGTTTTCATACATCTATTTGGTTAATTCCCCAGCCCAATTCAGTAGTGACTTTCCAGAGCACAGCTTTGTAGAATATAGAAAGATCTCGTTATGTCATTAATCCATTAGCTGATCTCCTGCTCTAAATACCACTTCTTCATTTCTATGTAATATCCAGGCTCCTTGATCAATTTTCATGTGCATATTATTTTGCATTCATAAATAGGAGCTGTGCAACTTGCCATAGTTACACACATGAATGATGTTATATTTGCAGAGTGTCTGCACCTCATGGACACTCTCCAGGGCATAGTCACAGCACTGAAGGAGTTTACTAGAAAACAGTGGAGTATTGCTTACTTGTAATCAGTTTCTTAGTAGAAGCGATTTTTTTAAAATTTGTAAACCCCTGCAGATATTGCAGTGAATGTGCAGATCTTTATGTTGGGATTTTAAATCTAGAAGCTATATGTTTGTTTTTCTGTGCAAACTCTACGAATGTGCAGAGCACAGAAAGAAAACCACTGCTCTAGGATGCAGCATCTTGTATAATAAATTGGGAGTTGAATACAGGAGAATGAGCAATAGTCTACCTTATAACTTATGTATGGATTTAGATCTGATAAAATCTTCCTATTCTTTAAGAACATCATATTATTTCTCAAAGTATTTTTTTCATTATGTTTTTTGTGTAGCTACTGATCTTCTTCAGGGCTATCGGAAGAAGGAACCTGTGGTTTGTGAGTGGTCCTGGATTTCTTAAAAGTAGAAAGGACTCAGGCAGCCTCTTGACGATGACTGCCTTTTTCTGTTGCTCTATTCCTTTTAATTCCAGTACAGTATTTTATCATATTATATCCAGCAACGCTGAACACTGTAGAACAATAACAACTAGTATAGTATTTCTTAAAAAAATACTTGAGTCTCAAAGTGATTTAGTTGAAATGAAATAACACATTCATCCATGTAGATTTAAAGAACTTGTCCGTGTTAGGTGGTAGTCTGCCTTCCTGTTTTCTCAGGAATCCAAGTGCACTGGTCATTTAGACCTTGCTAGATCTATTCTCTACCTAATTTGTGAAGGCCAGGTAAGAACATCATGTCGTATTCTGCAGTGAGAAAAATAACTATTTCCTCTTTGCACCCTGGATTACATAGCAGGAAGGAACCAGACGGCATCTGATGGTTCAGGTACCATCAGGGACTTTGCTGGAGCTGAAAGTGTGTTGTAATGAATCTTTCCGTGCTAGTGAGAAGCAGATCTACAATTTGCGCACAGTAGTGAGCTTTCTTAGAGTATCAGAGGATCAGGCATACACTTTCAGAAATGCTACTACTGATTCTGAGAAGATGGGCTGCATGATCTCACAAGTCAGCATGTGGACTGACAGACTTGGGGCTGTTCAGCCTGGAGAAGAGAAGGCTGTGGGGAGACCTTATTGCAGCCTTCCAGTACCTGAAGGAGGCCTACAGGAAAGCTGGAGACGGACGTTTCACAAGGGCATGGAGTGATAGGGCAAGGGGTAATGGCTTTAAACTGAAAGAGGGTAGATTTAGATTAGATATGAGAAAGAAATGCTTTACTGTGAGGGCACTGGCACAGGTTGCCCAGCGAAACTGTGGCTGCCCCCTCCCTGGCAGTGTTCAAGGCCAGGTTGGATGGGGCTGTGAGCAACCTGGTCTAGTGGAAGATGTCCCTGTCCATGGCAGGGGCATTGTAACTAGATGGTCTTTAAGGTCCCTTCCAAACCCAACAATTCTATGATTCTATGATACTGGTTTCCATGTGTTCAGACTCTGGGAATTTCTTTTCGTTTCTTCCTCGTTGATCTGTACTTCAGTAGCATTGTGCATCAATATTTTCTCTCTCTGCAACAGATTGAAAAGAAAGTATCAGCTCTGTCACGGCTTTTAGTTTTGAGTATTTCCTTCAGATCCCCTCTAACTTTTCTTTTTTTAGACTAAATTATTTCAGACAGTTTTGCTTTCTTTAATTTCTTTTAATCTGTGACAAGACTTTACTCATTTTTCCATGCTTTCCAGTTGTTTTGTAAATTGGCCTTGGCAACCTGAAAACTAGTGAGTTAAAGGGTGTAATACTGGCTTATAAAAGCACCTCACTTGCTGTATGAAGATATTTTTCTCTCATATTTATGAACTTATCATTTTTCTGTGTTCTATTTAAAAAGAAATTAAGCAAAGAACATAAAGCTGATTAAGAAGCTTTGAAATGGTCTTTGGATTGTTCCAAGTATCATAAATGTAAATTCACTGAAAATATGTTTTCTGGCTTGGTACCAGAATGTATTGCCATAGTTTCAGCAAAATTCATTGAAATATAAAACACTGTTAAAAACTTAAACCTTGAAGGATTCAATTCTTCAGACAATGAAAATCTTATTTTATGATATAATGGCACATTTTAGCCATATTAATAATATGGCAATAATAGATGAGATTGCTCAGTTGTATATGGTTCACTACTATGTGTGTGATTTCAAGGTCATATTATTTGATTTGGACTAACTTTGAGCTTGTTTACAGTCTGGTCACATTCTATTAAAGTTTTGGTAATTCATCTGACACCATACTCAGGTAAATCAAACAGATGAACAGAAACATATTTATTAAGAAATCTGAAAATAATTTATACTCCACTGCTGGTATTTTTTGAAAAAAACTTGGCTTTCTAAGATGATAGAACCACATCTGCTACAGTTTGGCACTAAGAAACTGCCAATCTGACTGAAACAAACACTGTTAGAATCAACTGCTGGTTCTTATCTATTTTTATACCATATAAGGTGATCATTTTGCATAGCATGTATGATATCTAACCTTTAATTATAATTGCTGTGTCCTTGTGCTTGTTACAAATTTCTAATTATTAAATTGCAGTGACATCAAAGAAAAAGATGCTCAGATAAAGAAATCTTTAAATTAGTTAAAAAAATCAGCAGCAAAAATCTCTCATCTTGACCTAATTTACTTGAAATTCTGTGCCTGATGTGAAGATTAATAGCAGGTGGCCTTTTAGGGAGCACTCGGCTTGAATCTAACGTTCTAGTTGTTCTTTTATTATCCCAAACCTCTATAACTAAAGGATTTTTTCACCCTGCCCTTTGTTCACAATATGGGACTGTAACTGAGTTCATATTTCTCACCCAACCTTTCAGCTGTAATTAATATTTTATTATATCCGATTTTATCACTAAATAGCCTAGCGGTGGGGTATTGAGCCACACACACGCTCCCACACACATACACACACAAAAGCGATAGTGACTTATGGATGCCAAGCAAGTTCCGTGTAATGAGTTATGGCTGAGCGAATACAAAATACATTCATGGTACCCAGCTAATATTCCAAAGCAATTTAGGACTGATCTTATCTTGATCAAACCAGGACAAAGAGAAATTAAAGTTACAAGAATGAAATATTCAACACTGTGTTATTATATCAAACGTGTGGCATCTAACAAAAATAGTCTGTGCAAGACCAGCTATTATCTGTTTTCATTATTGTATTTTATGAGCAAGAACAGTTTAGGTCATACACTTTTTGTCCTAAGAGTTACACACTGTTCTCTGAGCTTTGCTAAGCATGAACACCTCCATGACATGACAGATGTGAAAAACCGAGCATTTAAGTTGCTATGCTATTTGTTCGTTAAACTGGAATAAACCAAAATGCCTTCTTTTCACTGCATTGCATGCTGAGGGTTTTTGGGTTACTCTAAACTATTCTGACGGAAAAGTGTTTTTAATACAAATTTTGAAAGACGGAGGCAGTCTTATCATATAAATAACTGTAAACAAGATTGGAGACAAATGTTTCCTAAACCTGGATAACTCTGATGATCGGTGGTTTTCATAATAAAAGCTGCCCACATAATTTAGAACTAACTGGCATTCCTGTTCCCAGTAGGATTTTACAGAAGTCTCCCTCTGCCCCCCCTCTCCCTTTCTGTCTCTCCCTCTTTTCCTCTGCATCCCCCTCTCTCCCCATCTGCCTCTCACCCTCTTCCTCCTTCCCTCCCTTCTTTCAGTGAGTGAGTACTGGAAGAAAATGCTCAAATGAAGACAGAAGTCACCGGCAGAATAGTGCAGAAGCAGCTCTGTATTTGAAATGGTTTGTTAATTCTTTGATATCAGCAGAGATAGCCTCTTGAAACGTATCTCTGCAACATATTTTTTTAATTATTTTTATTTTGTTTGTACACAACAAAGTCACCCAGATAATAAGAAGGCCCATCTTCCCCAAGGGAGAGCTCTGTTGTAGAGATGAAGAGGAGCTAAGCCTCTTCAGATGGCCAGGAGAGGAATTACATTGTGTTTCTGGTTACCAAAAAACGTAGTCTTACTGTGGTAGGAAGGGTGACCTAGAAGATACAGCACTGGGGCTTGATGCAGATGAGAGCACGATTTTATTTCTGGTTTGGGTAGGGACAATCTGTGCAGCTTTCTGCAAATCAGTATATCATGCTCTCTCCATTCCTATCTCTAAAATTAAAATGAATGGAAATAGCACTTTTGTGTCTAAAGGAAACGATGAAAAGATATCTATGTATGGTTGTGAGCAACTTGGCAATGGTGAGGAGTGTCATAATAAGCAGCTGTGTGTATAGCTAACTGTCTGGAGAGAATTTGTTTTTTTTTTAGCTCACCCCTTCCATGATGCCCACCAGAAGATCTCAGAATAGTGGCTTTGTGGAATATTTTGTGGAATTATTATCCTCATAATCCATCCCTGGTTTTCATTCATTTTAAAACCATGTTGTGAGCAGACTGCAAAGAGAATAGGAGGCATCCCTATTTTATACTCCTCTGTAGTGAAGTCAGTCTCAAAGCTCTGGAGAATTTGAAGCCTTAGGTTAGTTCAGTTTAGACCAGCATCATTTAAGTTAGTGATACTGCTGCTTGGGCTTTAAATTAAGAGCATAAAGCCTTGTGGAGTGAGATCAATAGTAGCTGGTGTCTAGAGGGACTGAGCCCTTATACTCAGTAGGAATAAAACCTGTTCACTGGTAAAATAAAGGAAGGAAGCGCTCCTTGGCTTGTGTGTGCTATATAACATACCAAAGATAAGAATTAAACTTTCTGGAACATAACTACGTTAAAGTTTACACCTGATTTTATCTCAGCTTCCTGAGACAACGAGGCTTGTGTGTCATACTGTGCACCTGTCTGTATGTTCCTTCCTTCCCTCATTAATACTGGACCTCTTGGAAACTTTCAAGCACATATGATATCGTTTAAAAGTTGCATAAATAGCAAGTTTCTCTCACATTTTGGAATCTCTGGGTACAGAGGATAGACCCAGATTAGCATCTGTGCTGAAGCATAGGTTGTGTTACGGTATGAACTAGTTCGTTCATTTCATTTGGTCCATCAGTAGAGAGCTACCATTCACATATCAGCAAGCTCATCTGTAGCCCAGAAGCAGTCAACAGAGCGTGTTGCTTCTTTTCCAGCCAGTATTTGGGAGATACTAAAAGGAGCTGAGCATACTGAGGGTGGGAGCTGGCTATCACAGACTGCATGTGGAACAGAGATGAGATTACAGCATGTTCTTGGGTCCACGTTCTGAACTCGCTGTAAAACTTGTAGCATCTTAGTCTATTTATAAGGCTTTGAAGCACCTTCTGTTTCAAATGGCATTTAAAGAACCCAATATCAGATCAATGTAAATGGGATGCTGCTGTCCCATATACATAAAAATATATCAGCCGTAGGAAGTTTTATGTTTGCCAAAAATATAATGGTGACATACCTATTAGAAAGACTATCGGCTTATGTACAGCAGAGCTATTTATGGAAGAATCCAAGTATCAGTTGGTAGAGCAGTTCAAAAAATACTCGGTAGAACATCATGAGTGTAAAGAGATCTTGTAGCAGTCATTCTTGGATAAACAATTCCCCTCCCCCCAATCTTACAAAAGTATATGATGTGATTTCATGACTACATGATGAAATATAATAATTTTATAAATTAAAGGCAGTATTTTTGTAAAACATGTTTGATTTCATGATATAGTAATGAAATCAAACACCTTTCACAAAAATATTGCCTGTAATTTATAAAAAGCAGCAAAGTTGTTGCAAAATGCTTTGTTTAAAACATATCTGTAATAGATAGACTTCATTTTTATTTTCTCTTGTCTCCTCCTGCTTTTTCTTTTACTTGTGTTATCAAATGTGATGCTACTTCTCAACTTGTTTACAGTATATTATCTGTTCTTTTATTTTCCTTTTATTTTCTTCTTCTTTCCTCTACATTCCTACCCTGTATAGTCTTTTGTGATCTTAAATGTTTCAATCTCTTTCTGGCTTTGTTTGCTCAGTTTTTCTTTCTCTTTTCACATGCACT